>Ga0207042_1010_pt1 | contig 72375 bp, 52 predicted proteins | sample Alteio_BWMinCont_70_FD_153310 | JGI IMG/M metagenome (GOLD analysis project Ga0207042, IMG submission 153310) | Enriched cells from forest soil in Barre Woods Harvard Forest LTER site, Petersham, Massachusetts, United States -... | ecosystem: Environmental > Terrestrial > Soil > Temperate forest >... | reverse complement strand
TTTGTTTACCATTACTTCACTTTCCGTGGGGATATTAATTTCAAACAGTGCAAAAACGCAGCAAACTGCCATGTTCACTTCATTGATGAGTTTGTTTTTGCCTACGCTTTTATTCAGCGGCTTTTTATTCCCTATTGAGAATATGCCTGTTCCGTTGCAGATCATCTCCAACGTAGTCCCCTCAAAGTGGTATTATATTATCGTAAAAGATATTATGATCAAAGGGCTCGGTTTCGGGGCAGTATGGCAGGAAACAATGATACTGGTTGCAATGACTACGGTATTGCTGGGGATAAGTATTTATAAATTTAAAATCAGGCTGGCATGAGAATGTTGAAATTTTTATTGCAAAAAGAACTGAAGCAAATATTCCGCGACCCGGGTATCATCAGGATATTGTTTATTATGCCGATAATACAATTGCTCATTCTGCCGCTTGCAGCTGATTACGAAATTAAAAACATCAACCTTGGTGTGGTTGACCAGGACCACTCTGAATATTCACGCGTATTGGTTAATAAAATTATTTCTTCAGGTTATTTCAGGCTTAAGGACTACAGCCCGACATTCAAACAGGGCTTAAAGGCTGTTGAACTTGATAAAACCGACCTGATACTTGAAATACCACCTCATTTTGAACGCGACCTTGTGAAAGACAATGAAGCTACGTTATTTGTTGCCGTGGATGCCATAAACGGCGTTAAAGCCGGCCTTGGCGGGGCATACGTACAACAGATTATACAGGGTTATAACCAGGATGTGCGTATGCAATGGATACAGGCGCCCCGTTTTGACCCACAGCCTACTATCGACGTTGCTTCATCAGATTGGTATAATCCAAATATGAATTACAGGGTATTTATGGTTCCGGGGATATTGGTGATGCTGGTAACGATGATAGGCTCTTCATTTGCAGCGAACAATATCGTAAGGGAAAAAGAAATGGGCACAATTGAACAAATCAATGTAAGCCCGATAAAAAAATACCAGTTTATTTTAGGCAAGCTTATCCCCTTCTGGATGCTGGCCATCAGTATATTGACCATAGGTTTAATTATTGCGAGATTGGTGTATGGCATTGTGCCTGTGGGGAGTTATTTTACCATTTACATTTTTGCAGGTATTTACTTAATCGCCATATTGGGATTGGGTTTATTGCTTTCCACCTATGCGCAAACACAGCAGCAATCCATGCTGGTATCGTTTTTTGTGACCATGATATTTAATTTAATGAGCGGCTTATACACGCCTATTGAAAGTATGCCGGTGTGGGCGCAATGGGTCACTAAGTTTAACCCCGTATCTTATTTTATTGAAGTTATGCGCATGGTTATGCTAAAAGGCAGCAACCTTATCGATATACGGTTTCAGATCTTTGCTATCGTGGGTTTTGCTTTATTTTTTAATGGCTGGGCGATATTGAATTATAGTAAAAGGACGGGGTAGGGTTAAGTCGATCGTCTTTAATCGGAAGTCAAAAGTCGAATTTTGTTCTTTTTTCTCACACCGCCCGTTCAAGTGTCTGCACTTGAATGCAACCCGTTGAGAGCGTCCCGCTCCCGATTATGAACAGATTTATTTGTAAATGTGAATGCTTTATCTATCACTTGAGCGGGGACGCTCAAAATTTTATGTGCTCAAGTCTGACACTTGAACATGCAAAAAAGGACGGGGTAGGTTTGTAGCAGCAATCAGTCTGGCGTATTAAATAAAAAAGCCTGCAAGATTTAACTTAAACTGCCGGCATTTATTTAGACAATATAGGGGAACCCGTGGTGGATGAACTAATCAATTCCATGATCTGACAAACGGGTATTTACCAAATCTGTTACCTTTACCCTTTGATGTTTAAACCTAAAAATTTTCAATGACTCTTGATCAAAGCAAATACAACCAACTACTGGATACTATCGGCTACACTATACAAGAGGCGAGGTTTCAGGCAACGAAAGCTGTAAACACCGAATTGGTTAAAGCCAATTGGGAAATTGGCAGGCACATTGTTGAGTATGAACAGCATGGCCATGAACGGGCGGAGTATGGAAGTGATTTATTGTCAACTCTTTCCAAAGATTTAGGCTTACGCTATGGCAAGGGATTTGGCAGGCGCAATGTTTTAGATATGCGGCGGTTTTATCTGGCCTATCAAAAATGGCAGGCAGTGCCTGCCAAATTGAGCTGGACGCATATCGTTGTTTTGTTAGCGGTTTCGGACCTGACTGCCCGCAAATTTTACGAAGCACAATCCCTTAAGGAAAATTGGGGAACACGTGAACTGGAAAGACAGGTTGATGCTGCCTTGTTTGAGCGGCTGGCTTTGAGTAAAGATAAAGCAAGTATATCAGCACTTGCCAATAAAGGCCATGAAGTGATTAGCCCAAAGGACATCACCAAAGACCCTTATATCCTGGACTTCCTGCAAATACCACAGGCATATAAAGTGACCGAAAAACACCTGGAGCAGAAAATCATTGATAACCTTCAATTATTTTTATTAGAATTAGGCAAAGGCTTTGCCTTTGTAGCCCGGCAATACAAAATTTCCATACGTAGTACACACCTCTATGTCGACCTGGTATTTTATCATCGTATTTTAAAATGCTTTGTATTGATCGACCTTAAAATAAGAAAGGTAAAACACAATGATATAGGACAAATGAATTTGTACCTGAATTATTTCAAAGCCGAAGAAAACGTAGAGGGAGACAATGAACCAATAGGCATTATTCTCTCTGCTGATAAAGATGAAATATTAGTGGAGTATGCGACAGGTGGCATTACTAATAACATTTTTGTTTCCAAATACCAGCTTTATTTGCCAAATAAAGAGCAATTACAACAAAAGGTGAGCGAGTTAATGAACGAGGCATAATACCGCCTGTTCAAGTGTGGAAACTTGTAACATACGGGATTATGCTTATGTTGCAACCCCGAAACAATGGGAGTAACCGTCGTCGTCAGTAAGGAAGAACTCAGTTTGCCCATAGTCTCTGTCGACGATATCTGACACCTCGTATCCAAGTTGCTTCAAACGCTCCCTTGTCTCATGAATGTCAGCCGGTGACCAGTAAAGCTGGATGCCATTATAGTCTTCCGGCTTGATCGGTGTCCCTGCTCTCTGGTTGAGCCAGAAGTAAATTTGTTCGTTGTGGACCATGCAGCCGATCAGCCTGCCTTCACTTCTCATTTCTTGGTCCATGGTAAGACCAAGCCCCTCAACCCAAAAGCGCAGACTTTTCTCAAGATCGGCGCTGGGAATAACAGGTATGCACGATTCGACGGTCATAAGCACATTCTATCGCATAACGTTTATGTATGCGTAGTTTAAATTTTCCTCTAAAATAATAAATTAAATATAAATTACGGGCGGCTGTTTTACTTGCTATTGCAGATATTCATCAAGTAATTGTTTTAAACTGTTGCAATGGTATTTAGCAATTTTGTAAGCGGCAAGCGAAACCCTCAGGCGTTCTAATCTTAACATTAATGCCCCGCCAACATCCTGCTTAAAATTTTCTGCATCCCTGCCTTTCAGAATGTCAATGTGATTATTTAACGTGGAAATGAATTTCCGGTTGTTTGTGTAGGCAGAGTCAAGAAAAAATTTACATGGGAGGTCGTAGTTTTTATAAATTGTTGGCAGGAAATAATCTGTGTAGTATTTCAGTTCAAAACGCTCTGTACGGAACTCGGCGAAGTTGGTTGCCCTAACGTATTGCATTATCGCGGTTAATATTTTAAAGTCATCAATATACCTTAAGGAACCCGAAGATTTCATTTGTTCAAAAGTCTCGTTACGGTTTATAAACCCCCTGTACCAGATAGCGCCCATGTGACGTGCAAAAGCAGTCCTATTGATGGTATCACCACTATTCAAAAACGACTTTACTATCGTATCGTATTTCGAAACCATTTTGGAATTTTCGCTGATCGCAGAATCTAATGCTGTAATATTACTTTGTATGTCAAGCACCATACTTGCAAAATAATTATTTAATCTTTGTTTTTCGGCGTGGTGTTCCCTTATTTGTTCAGCAAAAAATCCCATAGTGACAGCCAGGAATATCATTGCAAATTCCAGGAAGTATTCTTTCCATTTTTTCTTTTTATGGTGTATGTCGGGATGGTGATGTACTTCCATATTTTCAGTTTGAGCTATTTCTGTGGTGGCCGGATCTTTTTTGCTTTCAGCATGAATTTCCCCGGGGACAAGCGGATCGTCTGTTTGAGGGCTATTTTCCGTTTGTTGTTTTTCAGGAATATTTTCCTCTTCATTCATTTTTTCATGGATAATTTTAACATGCCCTTCCAGGTTGATTTCTAACTATTTTTCCGCCCAAGCCATAACAGATTATTATCAAAAAAATATTCAGTTTTTTTTGATTGCATGTAAATTTATTCCTTCAACAGGCGTTTATCTAATCGTCATTGCCGATCATCATAATCGGAGGGCCGCCGGTTGAAATTCTTTCCGCATCTGCGGCCACTTCCTGCATTTCCGGGGAAGACATTGCTGCCTGCAGTTCCTCAAGTGAATTGAAAGGCATAGCAAACATTTGATAAAAATGAGGTGATCCCGGCGATATTGGCAACATCTTAGTAACAGTATAGGGTTTCACATCGACAGGTATCCCCGTTTTTTCATGGGCCAACCGTAAATGAGCCTGATAGTCCTTCTCGAATTTTTCAATGTCAGAAGGTTGGGGGTAAAGAACAATTAATTTTACCATTTTCTTTTTCTTTTATTTGATTTCCGAATTGTTGTTTTTAGGCCTGCATAAAGCATCCGGAACTTGGGGTCTTCCCTGACGTGAAATAAATATGGGAATATATTTTTAAAACGACAAAACATATTTTGGGTATGAGCCCGGGCACTCAAAATTTTATGTGTTTAATCGCTTGTACAGGCGGTGGTTTAAAATGATATAAATCATATTTTCATCTGTACAAAGACATTTTTTAATTTGCTCAATTGGGGTATATTTGTTTCGATAAATTATTCTCTTCAGCATTATAGAAAAAAAACACTCATCACCCCGCTGAAATATAAAATCAAATACAGAATGTTTTAAAAAGTAAGTTTTACACTAACATTAAATGTAGCATCATGGACAATTTTTTCAACTCCGAAAGATTAGCCTTTAGGGCAATCTTTATCAATGGAATATTCAATCTGAATGAGTGTATAAGAGTTTTTATTCCTTTGTTTTTAATACTTGCAACCCTTTGGCTACTCAATCAGCAATAACAAGATTATTTAGTTATTTCTTTTAGCATATTTGTCATAACAACAGGCAGTATTTTAGAATAATGGGATTATTAAAGGCGTTAAGAACAGATGCCCCTGCGCTCGTCAGGGCACCCACACTTGAACATAATGCCCGGTTAAAGCTTGAGAAAATAAAATCTTATCCAAGTATCTGTTTGAAACCTAATATAAGTTTCCTTTAAGTAGTTCAACGTAAACGTGGACACTAATTTTATGTGTTCAAACGCGGGCACTAAACAGGCCTTGCAGATTGCTCTTGTTCATTTTTTTGAATTTTATCCAAAATAGTTTTACCTATTGTTTTTTTAATTTGCAAATTTTATATTTATGCAGATTAAACCTGTCTTTAAAACAATTGTAAAATGAAAAGGCGACACATTATCACAGCTTTAATACTTTGTTTATCAATGCATGCTTCATTATTTGCACAAGCGCATTTAGGGATTACCGAAATTGAAATAGAAAATTTATATCCGGGTAAAACTTTCAACAACGGAACCACCAATAATTCACAATATTATATTTATGCGGTGATGCCCTTAGGCACATTCTATTATTATTTCGATAGCACCGGTATAACCACTTCCTGTATCCAGATCCCTAATAGTGTGGCTGATCTGAATTCGCAGGTTGATATTTATAATGGAAAATACGTTGCAACTTCTAAATCATCATGGACCGCTCGTTTAGATGGAGGGGGAGTGATGTATATTAATTTACTCTATTCCACTGATTTTAAATTTTACTTCTTTAGTTACAAAAATGCAGAGTGACAAAATGCCCAGGCACATTCCTGTTTCATTTCCAAAAGGCTGGTGGTGTTTTGGTGCCCCTTATAGTACAATCTACGCATTCACGGGTTGAATAAATATTTGGTGATTGTGTGGTAGCAGTCCCCAACGGAGGGGGGCCTGTTGGGATAAAATTAGCTGAATCAAGGATCAGGGTATCATAAGCATCATCTGTTGTCTCCTGTTGGCAATTATATGGATAAGTAGCCACCCACGCCGGCAATTGGGCGTTTGAAATATAAATCCTTTTTGACGTAACTGTCGAGACGCTGATATAACCTATAACCGGCTCAGATGGACTGGTGACGCAGTGAATATTTCCGGTGATTTGCGAAGGCTGGGCATCAAATATGCTTCCTAATTGTTCGGTATTCTTTTTCAGGCTCACCCAAAAGTTATATGCATCAGCAGTCAAAGCATATTCGCGTACCAGGATAGTGTAATCGTCTTCTAATTTTTCTGATGTATGCGGAATGTATACTATCGGGTTTTGATAAATTACATCCTGCTGTAATTTAGCTGATGTGCCCAAAACTATATCGCTCGAAATATCATTAGTATAGCAAACTGTTATGTTTTCGTTAGCTTGCCGGATCCTGATTATGGAACCATCGGCTTTCCAGTACGAAATATATTTTGCATAAAACTCCCAGTTTTCATTATAGTCCCAGCGGTAATATTTTACCGAATTGGTAGGGTCGTGGGTGTTGGCATAAATTTGAATTCCGGTATCAGCAGGAACACTTAATATTTTAAACCCAACACTGTCAATAGGCGGTGTAACAAGTACCGGCACTAAGTCCGATTGATATTGCTCATTATTGGTGGTTTTTATGCTTAAACGATAGGTATGCGTATCGTCGAGGTTTAAGCCTGCCGAAACATAATTGCCATTGGTAGTTTCAGTTAATGGGTAAACAACATTTTGGTCGCTTTCAACAGCTACCACAGCATGCAATACCGGGTTTGAGGTGATATTTGAAGAAATGTTAACCGTTCGGCTCAATGTAATAGTAGTTGAATCGGAGCTGCTGTTAATTACGCCCTCCACTACAAGGTACCCATTAGGTGCAGTTATAGCGGGCGGGTTATATGGCTTTTTACACCCTATAACTACAATCATTAAAAATAAGATGTAAGCAACTCTTTTCATATATTTCTTTCACTTCCAAAACGATGGTGGAATTTTAGACCCCCTTATCGTACAATCTACGCATTCACGGGTTGAATAAGTGTTTGGTGCAGTTGTTGGAATAAAACGACTTGAATCTAAGATCAGGGTGGAAATGATCTCAGCCTTGCTATTCACTGCATCCTGTTGGCAGCTATATGGATAGGTAGGCACCCACGCCGGCAAGTTGGCGTTTGAAATATAAATCCTTTTTGACGTAATTGTACAAACGCTGATATATCCTATAACCGGCTGGGACGGATTTGTGATGCAGTGAATATTTCCGGTGATTTGTGAAGGCTGGGCATCAAATATGCTCCCTAATTGTTCGGTATTCTTTTTCAGGCTTACCCAAAAGTTATAGGCATCGGCAGTCAAAGCATATTCACGTAACAGGATAGTGTAGTCATCTTCTATTTTTTCTGATGTATGCGGAATGTTTACTATCGGATTTTGGTAAATTATGTCCTGCTGCAATTTAGCTGTCGACCCTAAAACTACATCACTGGAAACATCACTGGTATAGCAAATAGTTATGTTTTCGTTAGCGTGCCGGAGTCTGATTGAGTCGCCGTCAGCTTTCCAGTATGAAATATATTTTGCAGAAAACTCCCAGTTTTCGTCATAGTCCCAGCGATAATATTTAACCGTATTGGTTGGATCGTGGGTATTTGCATAAATTTGAATTCCGGTATCAGCAGGAACACTGAGTATTTCAAAACCCAAACTGTCAATAGCCGGCGTAACAAGTACCGGCGCTAAGTCAGATTGATATTGTTCATTATTAGTGGTCTGAATACTTAAACGATATTGATGGGCGACATCAAGGTTCAAACCTGCCGAAACATACTTGCCATTGATGGTTTCAGTTAAAGGATAAGAAACATTCTGGTCACTTTGAACAGCTACGATGGCATGGACCACAGGGTTGGTTGCATTGGCGTTTGAAATATTAACGGTCCGGCTCAATTTAATAGTAGTTGAGTCGGAACCGGCGTTTATCACCCCTTCCACAACGAGATAACCGGCTGGCGAAGTAATAGCAGGCGGGTTATATGGCTTTTTACATCCCATCACCGAAATCATTAAAAATAAGATGCGCGCAAATCTTTTCATATATTCTTTCATGGCCAAAAAGGCGGCGGTGTTATTGACCCCCTTATCGTACAATCGCCGCATTGACGGGGTACAACAAAAAAATATCCCGGCAATTCATCTCCATTAACCGGGAGTGGACCATCATCTACATTAACATTCGATTGGTTGATTAATAACCCATGAAAACTATTTGAACCCAAATCCACGGTATCAATGCAAAACCCGCGGGGTGGACATTGCGCTATAGGGCAACAGTATGGTTTAGAGCAAGTATATGGGTACGTCGGAATCCATGATGGTAATTGCGAACTTGGTATAAATATTCTTTTTGATGAAACAGTACAAACGCTTATATAACCAATAACAGGCTCAGATGGATTGGTTATGCAGTGAATATTTCCGGCGAGCTGTGATGGCTGGGCGTCAAATATACTGCCCAACTGTTCTGTATTCTTTTTCAGGCTAATCCAAAAGTTATAAGCGTCGGCGGTAAGGGCGTATTGGTGCAGCAAGATACTGTACCCGGCCTCTATTTTCTCTGAGGTAGATGCTATGAATACTATAGGACTTTGATATATTACATCCTGCTTCAATTTAGCCGTTGAGCCTAAAACGATGTCGCTCGAAACATCATTTGTATAGCAGGTACTTACATCCTGCGCTTGCGTACGAAGTGCAAGGGTGGTGCCATTGGATATATAATATGAAATGAATTTCGAATGGAACTCCCATGCCTCACTATAGTCCCAGCGATAATATTTTACAGTATTGGTTTGGTCATGTGCGTTGGCATAAATTTGAATTCCGGCGACAGGATCATTTACTATACTAAAACCAACACTATCAATAGGTGGGGTGATGCTTACCGACACAAAATCAGATTGAAATTGCTTATTATCGGGGGTTTTTATGCTTAAACGATAGGTGCGGGAATTATCAAGGTTTAAACCAACAGAAACATAGTTGCCATTGGTGGTTTCGGTTAAAGGGTAAGAAACATTCTGGTCGCTTTCAACAGATACCAGGGCATGCAATACCGGATTCGTGGCAGTGTCGCTTGAAACGTTAACCGTCCGGCTCAATTTAATCTTAGTTGAATCGGGGCCCCTGTTGATCGCCCCCTCCACCACAAGATAGCTCCCATTGCCGGTAATAGCAGGCGGGTTATATGGCTTTTTACAGCATAATAAAAAAAGCAGTAATAAATAACAAGCTTTGTGTGGCTTTATCATTGGATAGATTGCATTTCGGTTTAATTCAAAGTTATCAAAAATTTGGTTGCTGATATAAACACAACGCACCCATTCAATGTAATGAGATTAATGTAGCATCCATTAGTTCGGTGGTATAATAACACCATTTAGGAGTAAACACAATAAAGGGGAAGATTTTAAAAAACTTTCCAAAAAGGCGGCGGTGTTACTGTGCCCCTTACCGTACAATCGTCACATTGACGGGGTTCAACAAAAAAATATCCCGGCAACTGATCTCCATTAAGCGGGGGTAGGCCCGCATCTACATTAGTATTAGATTGTGAGATTAACAACGTATAATAACTACTTGAACCCAAATGCACGGTATCGCTACAAGTCCTAAGGGATTGAATACAAAACGGTTCCGGACAATTATATGGGTAAATGGGTAACCATGCCGGTAATTGAGCGTTTGATATAAATATTCTTTTTGATGGAACTGTACTCACGCTTATGTAACCGATAACCGGCTCGGAAGGATTTGTGATGCAATGAATATTCCCGGTAAGCTGTGATGGCTGGGCATCAAATATGCTTCCTAATTGTTCCGTATTCTTTTTCAGGCTTACCCAAAAGTTATAGGCATCTGCGGTTAAGGCATATTGACGTAAAAGGATACTGTATCCGGCTTCTATTTTTTCTGATGTAGATGGAATAAATATTATCGGGTTTTGATAAATTACATCCTGCTTCAATTTAGCTGATGTCCCTAAAACGATGTCGCTCGAAACATCATTTGCATAGCAGGTACTTACATCCTGCGCTTGCGTGCGGACTACAAGGGTGGTGCCATTGGATATATAATATGAAATATACTTTGGATGAAACTTCCAGGCTTCACTATATTCCCATCGATAATATTTTACCTTATTGGTTGGGTCGTGGGCATTGGCATAAATTTGAATTCCGGTGTCAGCAGGAACACTTAATATTTTAAAGCCTACACTGTCAATAGGTGGTGTAATGTTTACCGGCACTAAATCCGATTGATATTGTTCATTATTGGGGGCCGTAATACTTAAACGGTATTGATGGGCAACATCAAGGTTCAAGCCTGGTGAAACATAGTTGCCATTGGTAGTTTCAGTTAAAGGATAAGAAACATTCTGGTCACTTTGAACAGCTACCGTGGCATTCAGCACCGGGTTAGTGGTATGTGCGCTTGAAACATTAACCGTCCGGCTCAAAGTAATAGTAGTTGAGTCGGCACCACTGTTGATCACACCCTCCACCACAAGATAACTCCCATTGCCGGTAATTGCTGGCGGGTTATATGGTTTTTTACAGCATAATAAAGAAAGCAGTAAAAGCAGTAATAAATAACAAGCTTTGTGTGGCTTTATCATTGGAAAGATTGCATTTCGGTTTAATTCAAAGTTACTGATAAAATTGGTTGTTAACATAAACACAATGCGCCCATTCAAGGTGCTGTGATTATTTCAACTTTATAAAGGTAGAGAAACCACAAACTCTGTAAACTCACCTTCCGTGCTATTTACCTGTATACTTCCCCCATGCCCCTTAACTACGATATCATAGGTAAGTGATAAACCTAACCCTGTCCCTTCGCCGGTAGGCTTAGTCGTAAAGAAAGGTTGCATGATCTTGTCCACTATAGCATCAGGTATGCCCACACCATTATCTTTAACCTTCATAACCACCTGCCCATTTTCAACGGATGTCGTAACCGATACTTCCGGTTTATAAGCCCCACCAGCAATTTTCGCCTTTTGGTTCACGGCGTAAAATGCGTTATTGAACAAGTTGAGCAGCACCCTGCTGATGTCCTGCTGTACTACATTGATTTTTGGCAGCTTTTCATCGAAACAGGTAACTATCCCGGCATTGAACGATTTGTCCTTAGCACTTAAGCCGTGGTAAGAAATGCGCACACATTCATCGGCCATGGCGTTTAAGTCAGTAGGTTCTTTTTGCCCGCTTCTGCTTCGGGAGTGTTCAAGCATGCCTTTTACAATGGCATCCGCCCGTTTGCCATGATGTTTAATCTTTTCTTCATTCTGACCAATATCATCGGCTATAGCTATTGCTTCGTCAATGTTACCGGTTTTCAGCTCCTCTTTTAATTCGTCTATCATTTCCCGGTTCACTTCAGAAAAATTATTTACGAAGTTGAGCGGGTTCTGTATCTCATGGGCGATGCCTGCGGTCAACTCACCTAATGATGCCATCTTTTCAGATTGGATAAGGTGGGATTGAGTTTGTTTTAGTTCCTTAAGTGACTGACTGAGTTCTTCAGTGCGGAGGGCAACTAATTCTTCCATCTCCATTGAATATTGGCGCAAAGAGTTCGTCATTTCATTAAAGTGCTGTGCCAGTGAGCCGAATTCATCTTTTACTTCTACTGAAATAGAAGTTCCCAATTCGCCGGCATGAATCATTTTGACACCATCTACAATTTTATTAAGAGGTTTTAAAAGATTATCTCTGAAGAAAAGCGGTAAACCGGACACGATGATTAATGTGAAGATCGGAATAAGCGCGGCAAGTGAAAGCATCGCATGTTGTTCATTTTCACCTGAATGAGCTCCTGTTCCAAATAAAATAAACGGAATTAATCCCAATAAGGTAAGCATTATGCTTAGGACTACACCTATCAATTTGGCCTGAAAAGCGGTTTTTTCATGTGAATAATTTAAATAAATAATTGCAGGATAAATTATCGCAACGTACAATAGCGGGTGAAATGTGTATAGAAAAACCTGATTGCTAAGCCACTTAATACCGAACAAAAAGACCAGGTTTACATCAATCCACAAAGTGAAAAGTATGAAGCTCCACCCGGAAAAATCCCTAAACATTTTACTTTCACGATTTGAGGGTTGAAAAAACTGCTGTAAGGCTCCTTTGAAACTACTTTTAAAATGTTGGCTATCTGTTTTTAGTATACTATTCTCGTTTTTACTTACCCATTCTGCCTTCCTTAAAAAAACAAATGCGTTCCATGCCTGGCCAATGATAATAATTGGATAGGTTAAAGAACCTGTGATATCTTTATAAAAAGTAACAAATAATATTGCTGCACTCACAATTAATGCCGTTTGCATTTCATACTTAAATGGGTTGCCGCCGAACTTATATGCAAACCATGTTTGGGTAAGAAAAACGAGACAAATCAATATGCCATGCGCTTCCTGTATTGAATTGCTTTTAGTAGATTGTATGACAAACGAGCCAAAAAAATAGATACTGGAAACTATTCCGACTATAATAATACACCAGGTATCCGTGGATTTATCTTTTAAACCTAAAATATAAATTAAGATTGCAATGCAAAGGGTTAGCTCTGCCAAAGAACTTACTGAGGCTGACGTTAAAAAAAATCCTTTTTCCATTGGTTAGTTTTTTAAGTTTGAAATTACCTGAACTTTTTTATTTCACAGCTGAATTATAAACTCTGCACCTTCGCCCTCGGTACTGTTTACATTAATACTCCCCCCATGCCCCTTCACTATCATATCATAAGTTAAGGACAATCCCAACCCCGTACCTTCGCCCGTAGGCTTTGTCGTAAAAAATGGCTGCATGATCTTTTCTTTAATAGCATCAGGTATGCCCACACCATTATCTTTTACTCTGATAATCACCCGCCCGTTTTCCACTGACGTCGTTACAGTTACTTCCGGCTCATAATCTGCCCCGGCTGTTTTCTGCTTTTGACTTACCGCATAAAAGGCATTATTGAACAGGTTGAGCAATACGCGGCCAATATCCTGCTGTATCACTTCTATTTTGGGTAAATCACGGTCAAAATGTGTAATAAGTTCCGAATTAAATGCTTTGTCTTTTGACCTTAGGCCATGGTAGGAGAGCCGCATAAATTCATCGGCCATTGCATTCAGGTCTGTTCGTTCTTTTTTCCCGCTGCGGCTGCGCGAGTGTTCAAGCATGCCTTTCACGATGGCATCGGCCCTTTTGCCGTGGTGGGTTATTTTCTCAAGATTTTGGATAACGTTCAGGGAGATAACCTTCGCTTCGTCAGTATCACCTTTGTCTAATTCCTCTCTTAGCTCTTCCATTAACTCCTTATTTACTTCTGAGAAGTTATTCACGAAGTTGAGCGGGTTTTGTATCTCGTGGGCAATGCCTGCGGTAAGCTCACCAAGAGAGGCCATTTTTTCGGACTGAATAAGCTGGGTTTGGGTAGCTTTTAGATCAGTAAGCGTTTTTTCAAGGTCATCCCGTTGCGATTCTATCTCCTCTTTTTGCTGCACTATCTCCTCCTGCTTTTCATTTAGTTCCTTATTGGCTTCGGTTAACTGTTTGGTGCGTAAACTAATCTTTTGTTCCAGCAGGAGGTTTTCTCTGCGCAGTTTGCGTGACCTTAAAGTGACAAATCCCCAGATGATACCGGCAAAAAGCAGGGCATATAGCACATACGCCCACCAGGTTTGCCACCATGGCGGGGTTATGCTAAAACTAAATTTTGCGGGCTCACTCCATACATTATCGGCATTCCTGCTGATCACTTCAAAGGTGTACTTACCAGGCTGCAGGTTCATGTAATTGACAGTGGAGCTTTCACTTGTTGCGCCCCTCCATTCTTTATCAACACCATTTAGTATATACCGGTAGGTAGCAGTATCGTGCGGGGTAAAATTAAAACTGCTGTAATGGAACTGGATAAAATTTTGATTATATGGCGCCGTCAAATTTATGGGCATATTGCCCGGGCCGCTAACACTGTCCCAGCTTAAACCGTTTTGTATAACGTAGCTTTTGTTAAACGGTGTCTGGCCTTTTAAATAATGGACCTCACCATTTATTGGCCATGGCCACGCCGTATCAGACATCGACGAATTGAACCTCGCCTGATCAATAAATTGCACCTGGTGATCGAAAACACTGATCCCGTTGATATAAGGGATAGACTTGTGTGTGTCTTTTTTTGGTAAATCCAGCAGGCTTATACCGACATCGCCCGACCAATAAAGGCCGTCTTTTGTGATCACATCAGCAATGTAGTTATTTATCCACGTTTTAGTTAGGCCATACGATGCGGACTGCCATTTTTTATTGGCACTCACGCCTTCAACGGGAGGTGTGATCACCGTGATGCCATGGTTTGTTCCTGCATAAATTTGGCCGTTATGCTCCAGTAATGACAATACTTTATCTTCCATGAGGCCCTGCGGCCGGGAATATGAAATAAATTTTTGATTTTTAAGGTCTACGATAAAGATGCCCGTATCTGTGTAAATCCATATATTTCCTTTTTCATCAGATAGAAAATATATTTGAACTTTAGATAACAAACCCGCAATGTTATATAGAAATCGCACCGTGCCGGTTTTCGGATCAATCACCTCAACATCCCCTTTAAAGGTGCCAATCCAAATGCGGCCCTGCCTGTCCATACAAATAGATAAAATACTACCATCGTGCTGCAATTCTGTTTTGCCCAGGTGTTTAATCGTTTGATTTTTAAAATCATACACGTTTATTCCTTTGCGGGAGAAATCCAGATACCATATGAGGCCCGAATTGTCTGTTATAAATTCAGGTTTGTTACTTCTGAGATGTACAATTGTGTTTCTTACCGTATCCAATACATCTACACTGCTATCGGTTGGAATAAAAAAATCACCCCCTGCCTCTTTAATAAGATGTGTATTGTCATTTGCCAGGCCCTCTTTAATGCCTAAATGCTTGGCTGTTCCGTTTTTACGGTCCAGGATATCCACGCCATGGTAACCTGATTTCCATATCAGGCCCTGATTGTCTTCCATTAAATTGTTTATACTATCATTGCCTATGCGTTCAATTAAAGCCTTGCCATCGCTGATCATATTTAACCCTTTAGAACTTGCGATCCACACATGTCCCGAACTATCTTTTTTTATGGCTGTTATATCATTTGAGATCAAACCATTACTTGTATTCAGGCGCATAGATGTGTGCTTTTCCGGGTCTATTATTGCAGCCCCGTTTTTGTAGTTAGCTACCCAGAGCTGGCCTTTATCCGATTGAAACAAATCAGATAGTGTAAACTTTGGATTTGGTGATTTTAATTCACTAAACGTTTGGATAGAATTGTTTTGAAGATCAATCACACTAACGAACCCATTTTGCAATCCTATCCAAATACGCCCTGTATCGTCACAAAATACGGTAGCATCCGCGGCCGTTTTTAGACGATTGGATTTATCAAGGTATTTGATTTTCTTATTTTTAACATCAATAATATTTACTCCGCCTTCCGCATCACTGATCCATATATTGCCATTTTTATCCATTGTACTTGAAAAAGATCCAATTTTCAGGGACAGGCCATGCGCCTTATCAAGCCGTTTAACGGTTTGGGTATTGGGGTCGATAATATCTACCCCGCCCGACCATGAGGTGGCCCATATCCGGTGCTGCATGTCCTCGGTTAACCGGGTGAGGAAAGTACTTCCAAGTCCCTGTCCTGGACCTGATATTTTTAGTATACCGGTTTTCGGGTTCAGCACTCCTATACCGCCTCCATAATCACTTGACCAAATGTTGCCCTGGCCATCCTGCACGATGCCGAAGATTTCGTCACGATCGAGGGGTATAAAAAGCTCAAGGCTTTCGCCATCGTAGCGATAAATTCCGAGCGTACTGGCTATCCATAAAAAACCATCACGGTCATGAAACAAACATCTTATATCCACGCCGTCGGTTTTTTGGTCTTCACCAAAATAAAGTGAAAATAAATTCCCATTTTTAAATTGCAGCTTTGCCCCGTTTATTAGTTTTGGCGGCGGTAAAATATACGTTTTGAATTTTAGAGGATGCGATGGCAGCTTGTCAATATCCAGGTCCTTTTCGGGCAGGGAATTGTAATCAAATTTGGTTTCTTCAACAGGTTTTTTAAAGGGCTTAAACCCAGCAGTATCATACGATGTTTCAGGAAGTTTATCCCAGTTTAATTTTGTTACAACAGGGGTTACTTTTACTGCCTTAATGGCATCCCAATCAATTTTTTGAGGTTTACTGAATTTTAAGGGCTCAACCTTCGGCGCTGCATATTCCGTTGGTGGGGGCTGATCAACGTCGCTTGAAGTATTTTTACACGAGGAATGAGTAATCGCGATAATTATCGGGATCAGCACATAAAAGCTTCTTTTTAAGTTATTCATACTTCATTAATTTAAATCGGCAGTGTAACAATAACCTCTGTAAAATCACCTTCTTTGGTAGTTACTTCAATCTTCCCTCCATGCCCCTTCACCACCATATCATAAGTTAAAGATAAGCCCAAACCAGTACCTTCACCGGTGGGCTTAGTAGTAAAAAATGGCTGCATGATCTTCTCTTTTATCGCATCCGGTATACCAATGCCATTGTCTTTCACTTTGATGATGATTTGGCCATTTTCCGTAAAAGTTGTAACTGAAACTTCCGGCTTTAAATCTGAACTCGCTGTTTTCTGCTTTTGATTGACCGCATAAAAAGCGTTGTTGAACAAATTAAGCAACACCCGGCCAATATCCTGGCCGATAACCTTTATTTTAGGTAAATCAGGATCAAAGTGGGTAATCATTTCAGCATTAAAGCTTTTATCCTTTGCTCTTAACCCGTGATAAGCCAACCTCAAATACTCATCGGCAACAGCATTAATATTGGTGAGTTCCTTTGATCCACTTCTTGATTGACTGTGCTGCAGCATACCTTTTACAATAGCATCTGCACGTTTGCCATGATGGATTATCTTTTCCTCATTCTGACCGATATTATCAGCAATAGCTATAGCCTCATTCACATTCCCGCCTTTTAACTCTGATTTAAGTTCATCTATCATTTCCCGGTTTACCTCTGAGAAGTTATTCACAAAGTTGAGCGGGTTCTGTATTTCATGAGCAATACCCGCGGTCAACTCACCTAAAGATGCCATCTTTGCGGACTGGATAAGCTGCGTTTGGGCGGCTTTCAGCTCGGTAAGGGTTATATCCACCTGCTGTTTGGCGGCTTCCAGTTTATTGAAATCTTCGTAACGGGCATAGGCGGTGGAGAAGGCGTCCGCAAGGGATTGCACAAGGTCCTTTTCGTCATCAGATAAGGGTGCCGTATTGCCCGCATACAACATTCCCTGTAAAAAAGGGAAGAAATGCAGATCGAGGGTGGTGTTGGGGCGTTCTTTCACGTACTTTCCTCTTGATTTTACCGCCCCCTGCGACACGAGGGTTTTCGTATTGGCTGCAAATTCTTCGGGGCTCCAGTGGACCGTCGCAATTTGTTTTTTGCGCCACGCGGGTAATGCTACCCGGCCTATGCCTGCGGTATCAAATGGCAGGTCGAAAGCCGCCAATGCTTTGCCATCAGGCGTTGATAGATGGTAATGGATAAGCTCCGCCTGTTCATCCACAATAAATACCCCGCAGCGGATAAAGGGTATGGCCAGTATGGTCAGTTCATTCCATATCAGGGGGATGATCCTTTCCAGGTCTTTTGTGGTACGCATCGATGCTATTTCCCCCCGCACCCTGTCGATCGAGGCTTGTTTTACAGCTTCGCGTGTTTGTGCCTCTGCCCTTTGCAGATCAAGGAAACGGGTATAGGTTTGCTCGAAAACTTTAGCGAAGCGTTTAAATATGTCATAAGCATCCGGGCATGGTTCATACGAAATGAAACTCAGGTAACCCTGTGCAAAAAATGCGCAATTCATAATTTGATAGGTTGGAAGAGAAAAACCGGCCTGCGAAGAACTCGCCATGTACCAATCCCTAAATACCGGGATGGTATTTAAATACTGGTGATGAAGCTTCAGATCCTCGCCGCCCTGCTCCCGCACAAATAAAGATTCGCCTTTTTGCGCGGCCTCATAAATAGGAAGATAAATATCTTTCGAACAGTCGGTTTTAATAGGCTGCCCAAGGCCTGCTATGGTACCCATCCATGTCGTAGCAAATTGCCTGTCATCGTCCCAGATATTAAAACCGCAGCCAAAGGCCTTTACGCCCAAAGTTTCGGTTTGCTGGAATAGCAAAAGGGCAGCGTCCAACAGTTCATCGCTGTGCTGCATGGCCATGGTACGGCTGCGCACCCGTTCCAATGCGGCTTCTATCTTTGCTTCCCTTGCCTGTGCTTCGGCTCTTTGCAGGTCGTTAAAACGGGTATAGGTTTGTTGGAATACTTTGCCAAAGCGCATGAGCGTAGCATTCTCTTCATCTGAATAAGGAATGCCCGAAAAATTCTCAATATACAGGCCAACAGTCTCTAACAATACAGTCGATATTGCAAGGCCTGGGCAACTCAAATAATATTCCTTTGTCTCGTCCGTCACCCCGGCGATCAACTTAAAAAGGTCTTGATAAAACCTGTTTTTTTCTTCAAATGTGAGGTAGTTGGCAAAGAAATTTAATCCTTTTTCTTTTGCTTCATTAAAACTATTCCAATGAGGGGAATCAAAATAGGGGATCGTTATTTCCGCGGGAGCATAGTGTTTGTCGGCAAGCCAGATATGCATGTCATCCCTTGTGTTATAATCCATAATAAAGCCCGCATGCTCAACAAGGATCCTTAAATGGACCAATTGTTCATAAACCACCTTGATAACCTCTTGAAGCTCTTCGCTTTTTTGCATGGCCATGGAGCGGCTGCGCACACGTTCCAAAGCGGCTTCTATTTGTGCTTCGCGGGCTTGTACTTCCAGCTCTTCTTTTTGCTGTTCGAGCTCTTCTTTTTGCTCCATCACTTCGGCAGTACGGATCTGAACGGTTTCCTCCAGGATGCGCTTCTCCCTGATCAGCGCCCGCGAACGGTACCAGATAAAGCCCCAAATGCTTCCGGCAAAGGCTAAAGCAAAAATAGTATAGGCCCACCAGGTCTGCCACCAGGGCGGGGAGATGATAACGGCAATGTGCTTTTCGGTGACCAGTCCGTTGGCGTTCACACTTTTTACTTTAAAAATGTATTGCCCTGGTTGTATGTTGTAAAAATTGGCCGCCCCATCTGCGGTTGCCTTGCGCCATTTGCTGTCGTAGTTTTCCAGCATAAAAAAAACACGGTTTTCGCCCGCTGCGCTGACAAAATCAATAATACCGAAGCTGAAAGCGAATGTCGACTGGTTATGGTTTAAACGGATCTCTGTTGTATTGATAACGGGGCCGGTTAGTATCCCACCTTGTTGGGGAACTACAGGCACATCATTTAAAAGAAAACCGTTGATAACCACCATTGATGGCGGGGAACTATGCAGTAATTTATCGGGCTGAAAAGTAAAATAACCCGCGGTATCGCCGAATAATATTTCGCCGTTATATCTTCTATATCCAAAATTGCTGGTGACATTGGCATTTACACCTTCATTTATTCCATATACATTCCATTCATTATTTTGAGTATTGAGTTTTATGATCCCTCTGTTGGTGTTTAGCCAGAGGTTTTTATGTTGGTCTTCTGCGATCCCCCAAACAGAATTTGCATCCACATCGACAGCGGTAAACAAATCCCTGGTTTTATCGTACCTAAAAAAACCGCTCATCGTTCCTGCCCACAAATTACCCCGGCTATCATTTAGCACGCAAATAACGGTTACACCGCTGAGGTACCTTTTAAACCGCCCGGTTTTCTCGTCCAGCTTATCAAGTCCGTCATTAGTGCCTACCCACACGTTATTATTGTTGTCGGTTTCGATAGAGAAAATAAAGTTGTCACTGATACTTGTGGAGTCGTTTTTATTCTTGCGGAAATGCCTGAACGTACCGGTTTTCGTATCCATCAGGTCCAGGCCCCTTGACGTCCCAACCAAGAGTTTACCGGCTGTGCCTTTTTTTACATACATAACAGTATCGCAAATTAAACTGCTGGCAATACCGTTTTGATGATGATAACCGGTAAAAATCCGGGTGGCGGGATCAAAACGGTACAAACCACTGATACCTGCAAGCCAGAACGTATTGTCCCGGTCTTTTTCGATATCGAAAAACCTGCTTTTTAAGCTATCCACTTTTTTACCGGCATAAAATGTTTCCGGTTGAATACCCGCCCCCTGGCGAATTAAGCCTTTAATTGTCGCCAGCCATAGGGTACCAGCGGTATCCTCCACAAAAGCATTAACATATTTTTTGCCTAAATGTGTATACTGTGGCTTGTTTTGGTATGGGTTTATCTTGTACAGATCAGTACTTAGCCAGGGAGCAACCCAAAGTACGCCTTCACGGGTTTTATAGGCATACCAAAATGAAATTTGGCTTAGCTTTTCTTTACTACCCGGGCCGTTACCATACCATACCGTTTTTTGGGTTTTAGGGTCATATACATTTATGCCGTTTTCATATGTGCCTATCCAGATTCTTCCTGAATTATCTTCATTAATGAAAGTGATATGGTCATCTGCATATGCATAGGTTTTCGTATTTTTTAGGGCAGGGCGGCTCAATTTCTCAGGATGCGCAGGATCGAATAGATGACGTTCAAATTTCCCGGTTTTCCTATCCATGGTATGTAAACCGTCACCGGCGGTGCCTACCCAAAAGACGCCCCTGCTGTCTTCAAAAATAGCCCGCACCCGGTTATCGATCAAGGTATGCTGATCATTGGCATCATGCATATAACGGGTAAATGTTCCCGTCTTTTTGTCCAGTTTATTAAGGCCCCCGTCCGAGGAGGGTGTTTCATTGATAAAAGGGGTTCCTGTGCCCACCCATATTGTTCCGGCCCGGTCTTCATAAAGTATCCTCACGTGGTCATTGCTAATACTGCCGGGATTCTTAGCGTTATGGACAAAATGTTTAAACCGTCCTGTTTGGGGGTCAAATTTATCCAGGCCCTTAAATGTCCCCAGCCACAATGTTCCATCCCGGTCGCCTAAAATACACTCAATGGAATCGCAAGCCAGGCTGCCCGGATCATTCGCCTGGTGGCGATAATGCTTGAACGTATTGGTCACAGGATCAAACCGGTCTAAGCCCGCCCAAGTGCCAAGCCAGACAATCCCCTGCTTGTCACCAAAAACCGACCCCACGTAATCGATAGCAAGTGAATTCGGGTTGTTAACGTCATGCTGATAAAAAGTAGATTCCTTTCCGTTATATTTATATAAACCATAGTTGGTAGCTATCCATAAATAACCGGAAGCGTCCTGTGCCATTCCAAATATGGATTTCCAGGGCTGTTCTTTTGGGGGCTCGACGGTTGTAAAATGAATATCCTGGGCAAAGGCGCCGCATTGCAATGCGGCAATAAACAATAGTAAAAGCAGGTATCGTTTCATTATCAGGGCTGGGTTGAAGGGGAATAATAATAAGCTAAAGATATATAATATTCGGGTTGAATATCAAGGGATTGGAAAAGGTACTGGATTTTGATGGCTAAGCGCGAAGTTGCGTCGAGTAAATAGGTTGTATCAAAAGTACAATCATAGAATTCCGGGCCAAATTATATTCGTCGGATGAAAAACTTTGTGCACTTTGTGAAATCCTTAGCGCACTTTGTGTTAAAATTAACCACTTAGTTCACGAAGCGGCCAGGGAAATCGCTTTTAAAATAGCGCAATGATAATGGCACGCGTGTTCCTATGGGCGACCACAAGGGGGTCGCCCATACGGACGTTTTTTGAAAAAGCTTGGCAGATTTTAATAATATCGTGAAACAATAAATACGAACGAAATGTAGGGGCGATCCCTCGTGGTCGCCCTTGATAGTGGGCAGCCCTGCCGAAATGTCCCCTGTCCATACAAGCATGAACGCAGAATAGTAAAAGAAATTCAACTTGATTTCCCTGCGCCAAAAGGCGGTATAAATTATTCAAATAATACTAATTATATTAGCCGGATTTGCTATATTTGTATAATTATTACTGGCTATAATTGATCAAGCCAACCTCCCATTGATCTTTACGCATACCAGCTCAAATTTTATAAAAAGAATCACGCAATTTGAAGATGTGTTATTTTGAAGATTTGAAAATTATATGGACATGCTTTAATTTTCAAATTGGCAAATTTTCAAATTCAAATTTCAGTCTGTTTTAATTCCGGGTTGATATTTTCTTTGAAAATCTTCGTTTCCATGCAATAGGAGCACTTTTGCTACTTAACAGGCGTTATTCTGGCACTAAAATGTGCCAAAAATTATCACCGCCTAAACGCATTTAGTCGGGAAAACTGCAAAAATTACCACCGCCTAAACGCATTTAGCCGGGAAAACTGCAAAAATTATCACCGCCTAAATCAATTTAGCCGGGAAAATCGCAAAAATTATCACCGCCTAAAGGCATTTAGGGGGTGATAATTGGATAATTTATCGCCAATTCAACTCAGTTACTCTTTAAAAATCTTAAATTAATACCATGAAACCCCGTTTAACCCACCAGGCGCGCGCGCGCAAATTGCACTTTAAAAATAATGTGAACCAGCTGGATGGCGGTACACCTGCGCTAAACTTTGTGAACACTTTAAAAAATCGTGGCGGCGAAAACCCGAAAGACTATTTAACCAATTATGAAGATTTCATTTCCTGGTGTTACCAGGCTAACGTTATCGATTATGAGTATTATCAGCAGCTTAGTTTGGAAGCTTATTGTTATGCCAATGAGGCGGCAGATGTATTTGAACAGGTGATCAGTACCCGGTTTATGCTGTATGGAATATTTTCATCAATAATAAAACGTGAGCCGGCTGATGAAATTTTTGTCCGGGAATTTAATTCCGCACTGGACAAAGTGTCAAAATATTTGCGTTTTGAAAGTACCGCCGATGGCATGCGGCGGATTTGGGTTAATATTGATGAAGAGATACCAGCGCCCCTTTGCATGGTTATACAGGCGGCTGCCGACTTGCTATTAATGACCGATGTAAAAAAAATTAAACAGTGTAAAACGTGCGGCAGCATATTTTTTGATAAAACCAAAAACGGCACAAGGCGCTGGTGTAACCCATTGGCCTGCAAAAGCCTGGATAAAGCTAAAAGATATTACAATGCTAAGAAGGGAACAAAAAATGAGGTTACAGAAATGGCATCCACAGATGCGACAATAATACATCCTTCGAGCGAGGAACTTGAATGGGCAAGATGAAAAAAACTAAAAAGAGGTTATCTTCGTTTTATCGAAACTCTTGTATCTTGACGATTGATTAGCCTTAATCCATTCTTCATCATGAGATATTTGTACGTTATTGTTACTGCAGTTTTTTTATCCGGCTTTTTTTTCGCCCGAAAGCCAATGGAAGCCAATTTTAAAGATTCTGCCGCGTACCGCTGGCTAAATAAAAAAGTTTTCAGTAAGCGCACATTGGATAACATGGAAAACCTCGATAACTGGCGTTCCTTTACAACATCGGGAACGGCAATAGTTGATGCGCGCAAAGTAATAAAAACCGTAGATTCAAGCAGCACTGTGGCTACCATTGAACTATCAAAGCAATTTGTTCATGAAGGGCAGCAGTCGATGTTGATGACAACACCGACAAGGCTGGCCGGCGCCGCACCAAAAAACGGGCGCGGCTGGGGCCGATCAGGGGTGAGGCGATTGTTTAACGGGGATGACTGGACTGCATTTAACAGGATCTCCATTTGGATATATCCCGATTTGCCCGGCTTTTATACCACAGCGCTTGATTGCCAGTTGTACAATGACGGCGCTGTGAAACTGCCGGCAATTTTTGGCCAGGAGGGCGAAACCTCCCTTGTACTTAAAAATCATCAATGGAACCATGTCGTTTGGGAAATAAGCAATGTGGCCAGGGATAAAATAACGGCATTCGAGATGTCGTACGGCTTATCGGGTAGCTATCCGGGAGAAGCTGATAAAATCCGTTTTTATTTTGATCAGCTTGAGCTGGAAAAAGTTGATCCTGATAAAATTGAGGGTTGGGATGTATGGAAGGGGCGTATTTCTTATCCCCATTCGGGATACCAAACAGGGGCCCAAAAAACCGCTATTGCCAATAATATTGATGCAAAAGTATTTAAGCTTATTGACCAGGATAAGGGTGTTGTGGTATTAACCAAACCAATTGAAAAAGTTACATCCTATATCGGCAGTTTCCAGGTGATGGATTTTTCTGAAGTCAGAAAGCCCGGAACTTATGTTTTAGAGGCTGGTATTGTAACTACAAAGCCTTTTAGGATTGGACCCGATGTTTATGAAAGAACTTTATGGAAGGCGCTGAATTTTTTCTTTGCAGAGCGTTGCGGGATGGAGATACCAGGGATACATGGCAACGAACATCAGGACTGGATCTGTGTGCATGGGGATAAGCGCATGGTAATAAATGGGGGCTGGCACGATGCAGGCGACTTGTCGCAAAGTTTTGAAGGCACCGAAGAGATTACTTATTCTTTACTTAGCATGGCAGAAAAGCTTCGTGCCAGGAATGACAACCCGGCACTGTATAACCGTGTGCTTGATGAAGCAAAATGGGGGCTCGACTGGGTATTAAAAACACGTTTTGGCGATGGCTACCGGGACGTAGGTTCAATCAACAGCCGCAGAACAAACAATATTATTGGCGATGACGATGATGTTGTGGCCACGGCGCAAAACAGCCCGATGGCCAATTTTGAGGCAGCAACTGTTGAAGCAATCGGCTACCTGGTATTTAAAGATACCGACCCGCAATATGCAGCAAATGCGCTTAAAATGGCGGAAGCCGACTGGAAGTTTGCCGCCGAAGGGATGCCTTCGGTTAAGCCATCGAAAGATTTATGGCGTGGTAATTTCGATTCTAATAATGTGGAAGATGAATTGCCGTCGCAGGCCATCCTCTCATCAGTGGCGATGTGGAAAGCTACGGGCGATAAAAAATACGCAGTTTTTGCAACAGCTTTAGCGCATGTTATTGTTGATGCCCAGCAGCGTAAGCGCCCCGATTGGGATACACCCTTAACAGGCTTCTTTTATACTTCTACAGCCAAAGACAGGATCCTCCACTATTGTCACCGGGGGCGGGAGCAGGCCCCAACAATGGCGCTCACGGCACTTTGCGATGCATTTCCGGATAACCCTGATTGGATGCATTGGTATTCATCGGTTACGCTTTATTCGGAGTATCTTAAAACGCTGGCAAAATACTCCGCGCCTTATAACATGATGCCGGCATCTGTTTATGTCGACACCGAATACATGCATGTGCCCGAAAGCAGGCAGGAATCATTTCGGAAACAGGTGCTGAAGGGCATCCCTTTAGGCATGGGCCATTACCTGCGCATATTCCCCGTTTGGATGGATTACCGCGGGAATTTCGGTACAATTTTACCGCAGGCCCAGGCGCTGGCATGCGCTGCGCATCTTAGAGGTGACCTTGCTTCGGCGCAATTAGCCGAACATCAGCTGGAGTGGATCATTGGGCGCAACCCGTTTGCCGAAAGCACCATGTATGGCGAAGGTTATGATTTTACGCCCCTTTATACGCCTTCTTCGGGAGATATTGTCGGCGCCTTACCGGTAGGTATACAAACAAGGGGCGAAGATGACATACCCTACTGGCCTGTTCAAAGTATGTGGACCTATAAAGAAATATGGGGGCACCCTGTTACCAATTGGATATGGTTATTAAAAGATATTGAAGGCCCGGCGATGGTAGAAGGAAGGGCAACCGGCCCTGTGATATTTAAAGAAGTTAATACCAAACAAGTGATCACGGTGTTTCCCGATAAGTCAACCGGCAATTTTAAAACAACAGTTCCCGAAGGAAAATATGTGGTGATCAGTAATGGCGGCGAACAAAAGCAAACATTTCTGCCCGGCGCCACTTATCATTTCGAATGCCGCCGCGGCTTTTTGTTAAACTATCAAATATCAATACAAGTATCAGCAAAAGGGGAAGTTATAATTAAGATAAAAGCACAGGGCAACGGACAGCACCATTTCCATATCCGCACAGATAATTTGATGATTGAAGACACTTCGAAAGCGATTAAGCTTAAGCCCAATAATTCTTTAACTTTTGAATGGATGGGACACATTACTTCACCTGATACGCCCTGGGTGGCCGTAATAGTCCCGGATGATGATATGTCGCAGCGAAAGGAAATAAGAGGGGCCGTTTGGGAAAAGTAAGAAAATAAAAAAACCTACAAAAAATTTTGTAGGTACAAAAAATTTTGTAGGTTTGCATCACGCATAACTCCGGCAATGGAAGCAGGACTGGCCAAAGATTTAATGAGCATTGAGGATGTTGTGAGCTTATCCGAATAGTATATTTTATTTGTAGTTCAGTTTTACAATGACAATTGAAGAAAAACGCCCCCCTTTTTTTGGAAATAAAAACTTAAGAAGCCTTCATCGGGATATCGGCTATTTTTTTGTTGGGATGATTATTGCGTTTTCTGTTTCTGGAATTGCTTTAAACCATCGTACACAATGGAACCCTGTAAGGTATCTGTACGAGTTAAAAAAAGTGCCAACTAGCTTTCATCTGCCAAAAGAATCGGTGACAAGGGACAATATAAAAGCATTTTCGACAAAAAATAAGTTAGGTGAATTTCAATCATTCAACTTTAGCGGAGATTCTGCTTTAGGCATTTATTATAAAAGTGCAGATGCTACGATTGATCTTACTACAGGGAAATGTCAAATAAACGTTTGGGGACATAGGCCGATATTGGCGCAATTATATTCCCTGCACTCTGCCTTCAGCGATGATAATTGGTATAAATATTATTCAGATGTGTTCGGGTTAGGCTTAATTTTTATTAGTGTGAGCGGAATGTTCTTAATGAGGGGGAAATATAGTTTTCGAAAACGTGGTTGGTGGCTTGCTTTAGCAGGAATACTTATTCCCTTACTATCCTTATTTTTATTTTATTAAAATTTCAAACTGATACACTACCCAGGTTTGTATGATGAAACATCCAAAAGCAGACGAAGCCAAAAAAATTGAGCCAACCAAATCTGAGTTGGAGATATTGAAAGTATTGTGGCAACATGGGCCGTCCCCTGTTCGTTTTGTGATGCAGGAGATCAATAAAACCCGCGAATTAAACTATACGGCTACACTAAAGCTTATGCAGCTCATGGTGGATAAGGGCATCCTTAAAAGGGATGAAAGCAAGATGCAGCACATTTACCATGTGGTGGAAGATGAAAATAAAACCAAAGCACACCTATTGGATAAATTTCTCGATAACTTGTACAATGGTTCTGCAGCCAGCCTGATGATGCAGCTGGCGGGGAATAAAAAAACAACCAAAGAGGACCTGAAAAGGATGCGGGCCCTGCTGGATCAACTGGAAAATGAAAAATAGGTATTAAATCGATAAAAATGGGAAACAACCTGCAACAGTTATTGCCTGAAAACATTGCCCAGGCACTTTGCCGTACTTTGCTTCATTCCCTCTGGCAGGGGCTTATTTTGGCAATGCTCACCGGCCTGATCATGCTGTTTACCCGAAGATCAAGCGCGGCTAAACGATACCGCTGGCTGGTTGGCATGTTATACCTTTTCTCAATTTCTTTCTTTTTTACGCTGGCTGCATGTTTGAACAGCCCGCCTCACATCGATGCTATAACCTCAAATAATAGTACCGCCTCCCCGGATATTTGGGAAGTTTTAAACTATAACCTCCTGTACATTCAAAAGCACGCCGGCCTGATTGTTTTAATTTGGTTGCTCGTTGTATGTATGCGAAGCTTTAAAATGCTGTTTGGTTTTTACGTCATCGAGCGGCTAAAAAGAACAAGGGTCAGCCGGATGGGTGCAGCATGGGAGCAAAAAGTAAACACATTGGCCCAAACAATGGGCATTAAACGGGCGGTATCCCTGCTGGAATCGGCGGTCGTCAAGGTGCCCGTTGCCATCGGCTACCTGAAACCGCTGATCTTGATACCGGTTGGAATGGTGAATGCCCTGGGTATGCAGGAAGTGGAAGCCATTCTGCTGCACGAACTGGCGCATATCTGCCGGCGGGACTCACTGGTAAACCTGTTGCAAAACTTTGTGGAAACCATATTCTTCTTCAATCCGGCTGTCCTTTGGCTGTCCTCCCTTATCCGTACCGAAAGGGAGCATTGCTGTGATGATGTGGCGGTCAGCCACACCAAAAACAAAGTCAGGTATATCAGCGCATTAGTTCATTTTGAAGAATATGCCCATTCCAGCCCCGGCTATGCCCTGGCCCTAACCGGAAAAAAAGGCGGGATGCTGCAACGCCTGGAGCGAATGGCGGCAAACCGCAACCGCTCTTTAAATAAGCTGGAAATGACAGGTTTAGCTTTATTAGTGCTACTTAGCAGCCTGTTTATTGCTGCGAGGCCCGGCCCCGAACTGGCATCAATAGCAAGTAAAAGCGCATCTGCACCGCTATCCCCTGAACTCAGGAAGTATGTACACAATAAAGAACTTGCCGCAAGAAAACAGTTCCTTGAACAGAAAATTGCGGCAGGCACGGCAAACAAAGCTGAGGCGCTGGAATTTTTTGGCTATAAAGGGGTACCAGTATCGCCGGAACTCAGGAAGTATTACCAGGAGAGGGAGCTTGCAACCGGCAGAAGATTGAGAGCGGAAGAGGCAGCCAGGCGACGAACGCGTTTAGCGGACAGCATTCCCAAAAAATAAGTTTAGGCTGATCCGGATTTCCAAAACTATTTAGGCCTTGATTAGCACACCGTCCGGGTGTCCGGGCCTTGTATTGCCTTTTTAAAATAAAAAAATGAAAAACCTGCTGCTTGTATTTATGCTTTCTCTTATCGCTCTCAGCGTACGGGCACAGGCACCCCATACATTAACCGTAAAAGGGACCATTATCGATTCAGCCACCCAAAGCCCTTTGAGCTATGCGACCGTAGCATTACAGGACGTTGTGACCAAAGGATCCGTTAAAACCACCCTGTCGAGAAGTGACGGCACCTTTTTGTTGACCGCACCTGCGGGCAAAACCTATCTGCTTGCGCTGGCTTTTGTAGGATATAACAACAAGGTGTTGCCGGTTCCGGCTACAGATACCACCCTGAACTTGGGCAAGGTGCTGCTGTCGGCATCCAGCAAGCAGCTAGCGACGGTGTCCATTACCGCAGTCAAACCGCTGATCAGGCAGGAAGTGGACCGGCTGGTTTATAACGTCCAGGCCGACCCGGAAAGTCCGGTGATCGCCGCGCTGGACATGATGCGCAAAGTACCCTTGCTATCGGTCGACGGTTCGGATAATATCAAACTTCGGGGAAGCGGCAGCTATAAAATATTGATCAACGGCAAAGAGTCGGCTCTAATGGCGGGCAATCCATCAGACGTATTAAAGGCTATGCCGGCTTCGAATGTCGAGCGAATAGAAGTGATCACTACACCGCCGGCTAAGTATGATGCTGAAGGGTTGGCGGGCATCATCAATATCGTCACCAAAAAAAATGCCGCCCAAGGATACAATGCCATCGTAAAGCTGAATTACAACAGCGTTTATGGTTACCAGGCAAGTTCAGGGCTTACTGCAAAGGAGGGCAAATTCGGATACAGTGGTTTTGTCGGAAACGGTGAACATAGGTACCTGGGCGCCGGCTTCGAAAATTTAAGCAGCTATTATAGCCCCATCCAGTCGTCGACGGCGCAAACAGGTACAAACTTTACCGGCAACCATAATACGCTCACCGGCAACCAACTGAGCTATGAAATAGATTCGCTGAATTTACTGAGCGCCAGGTTTAGTTATAATGAACAGAACGGAAACCAGGGCAATGACCAGTACACCACTGCGCGTGATGCGAATAGCACTATCTCACAAGCCTATCATACGTTAAACAATGGAACTGCTGCCAATCATGGATCAGATATTAGCCTGGATTACCAGCTAAGTTTCAAGCACAACAAAAATGAATTATTCACGGCCTCGTACCGCTACAGCAATTCAGGTAGCAGCCAGTTTAATAATATTGTTAACGATCAGACCATTAATTATAGCCTGCCCGATTACCGCCAATACAACAATGCCGGAACAAAGGAACAAACCGCGCAACTGGATTATGTGGACCCCTTAAAGGCGCTTACCATTGAGGCGGGCGCTAAAATGATCTTAAGAAATTACTTCAGCGATTTTTATACCGATACATTAAATGCATCATCCGGCCAGTATTTTAACGAGGCAGACCAGACGAATAACTTCACCTATCACCAGGATGTTTATAGCTTATATAATTCGTACCAGGTAGCTTTAACCGATTGGGTTTTTAAAGGTGGTTTGCGTTTCGAACGCACCGATATTAACGCGGATTTTTCTTCGGTCGGCACTACGTTAAACAACGGATATAATAACCTTGTTCCGTCGTTCTCGGCCCAGCGCAACATAAATTCCAGCAGTAATTTAAATTTTGGCTTCACCCAGCGCATTCAGCGACCCGGTATTACCCAGTTAAACCCCTTTGTTAACCAGTCGAACCCGCAATATATTACTGTGGGCAATCCGGCGCTTACGCCTGCTATCACTAATAATTTCGAGTTGAGTTATGGCAATTTCGCAAAGGGCTCAGTCAACATCAGTACGCATTATTCATTTTCCAATAATACCATTCAGAATGTAACCACTCTGGGCGCCAATGATGTAACGACGACTACTTTTGCCAACGTTGGGGAGGATAGAAACCTCGGGGCCGACCTCAGTGTCAATTATCCATTGTCAAAAAAATGGGGTATAAACCTGAATACCGAGCTATTGCAGGTATGGTTAAAAGGGGCGTACAACGGCAGTTTTTACACCAACAGCGGCCAGCAGGGGCATATATTTATGTCCTCAAATTACAGGACTGATAATGGTTTCCGTTTTAACCTTGATGTCGGGTTCGACAGCAGGTACGTATTGCTGCAGGGCAGGGACAATTATTTTTTCAATAACTCTTATAGTGTGGTTAAAGAGTTGTTTAATAAGAAACTCATGGTCTATATCGCGGTGAACAATCCCTTCGACAAATTCAACACGCTCGATTTTTTTACAAAATCATCTGATTTTCAAACCTATAACGCCAATCAAAATTACTACCGGCAGATAAATGTTGGTTTTCTATATCGGTTTGGTAAGCTGAACAGCACTATAAAAAAGACACAGCGCGGCATTCAAAATGATGATTCCGCAACTTCGGGCGGGAAAAATTAAGGATTGCATTCATACGAAAAACAGGCTGCTGTTGTCAATTGAGTTTTTATTTCATGTATCAGGTATCCCCAATAAATGTTGATTTTTTTCCCCGTTTCTTAAGCCTGATTTTGAAGCATCAGATTGTTAAATAATTGTTGATAAAATTAATTTATTCAAACTGATCTATTATTAACTCTTATCAATAGCTATGCCAGGCCACAAAACAAGAAAAATGAGGCAAATGAACATAAAGAAGATTTTAATCCCGGTGTTATTTGTTAAATAGTGACGTTCTGTTGATTTTTAGGCCCAAATTATTAAAGGGTCAGGCAACTACTGACAGGCTTAACCCCGGTGGTTTATCCGCCGAAGCATAAACACTGGCATAGCTCGAAGCTACAATTTTATTTGGCTTTGTTTTTGTCGATAATAATAATAAAAAAAAGGTGCAAATAATTGATACCTTACGTGAACATTATATTGTTAAAAGTTTAGGATATTACCCCTAAACTTTTAACAATAATTACGCTGGAGAAGACAAGGAAAAATATCAAAGTTTATGCTTATTTGTAATTATCCGGAAAGACACACCTGACTTTGTAATGATATAAAAATTGTATTATGGATGAAAATATTGTTTACCGTAAACCAAATGTAATAGTTAGATCCGTGGTTGATCGTTGGTATGCCTGGGGCCATTTACTTCTCCTGCCATTTCCATAATTAATATTACCAGGCGCTATTTGCCGAAATAGGATTATTCCTCGTTAGTCTTATCCGTTCATTCAAAAACCTTGCTAAACCTTAAAATCCAGATAGGTTTAAGTATGGATTAAGCTGACTTCTCTGAAAAATGATTTGAATAAATTTTAAAACTTGAATTTATAATGCCACTAAAAAATGGATTTGACCACCTGAAAAATAGTAATGATGAATCAACTGGTAAATTCCCTTTTGATGATATTAATTCGAATGCCTTGAGATCATATTCGGTGACTTCTATTTTTAAAATCAATAAGGAGTTAAATGATCAACTTGTAAACTTTAGCAAGGAGCAGGGAGTTACTCTATTCATGACCGTGCTCGCGGCCCTAAAGGTACTTTTATACCGATACAGCGGGAGTGAGGATATATGTGTGTTTACCCCAACAGAGTCTTTTCTCAATATCGTGGCGTTAGGTACTAATGTGAATGGAGAGGAAACCTTTAAAGGCCTGTTGCAGAAAATAAAGGGAATAATCAACCAGGACAATTCCCGGGATTACATACCGGTAGAAACATTAAGTAAAGCTTTAGGGAATGAAGGGGATACAAAAGCAAATCCTTTATACCAATTTATGTTTGTGTTACACAACGACATGGAAGGAGGGCGTCAAAGAGAGACATTTTTAAATATTGTCCCAAAGTTTGGACTGACTTTTTCTCTTACTCAAACAACAGATCATTTAATGGATTTAGTTGCCTATTCTACCGGCTTGTTTACGGATGAAGATGTAGACCTGATGGTGGGGCACTACGGGGAATTGCTTAAATCCATAATTAAACAACCACTGCAGAAAATTGGGGAATTGCCATTTTTAACGAGAGAGGAGGAACACCAGTTGTTGTTTGGATTCAATAATTCATCTGTAGCGTATCCTAAAGACAAAACCATTATAAACTTATTTGAGGAACAGGCATCCATTAACCCTGATAAAATTTCACTTGTATTTGAGGACGAAAAACTTACTTACAAAGAACTGAACGAACGGTCGAACCTGCTTGCCCGCTATCTTATAAGTAAAGGCGTTATACCTGAAACTCCTGTTCCGGTGTGTATTGAGCGGTCTGCAGAAATGGTAGTAGCCGTGCTTGGGATATTGAAGGCAGGAGGCGCTTATGTGCCTATAGACCCTGAGTACCCTGAGGAACGTATGCAGTACATACTGGAAGACATTAAGGCTAAAGTGGTGTTAACAAGTAAGGTCAGTAAATTTACATTGCCGGCTAATGGCACAACCGATGTAATTGTACTTGACGAACAATGGCAAATTATAAGCAAGCGGTCCGCCGGTAACCTGACAGGCATAACGGCCCCCAGTCGTCTTGCTTATATTATCTATACATCGGGTTCAACCGGAAAGCCTAAGGGGGTGATGGTACAACACGATAATCTTTTAGATTATCTATTTGGTTTAAAACAAAAAATACAAATTGATAAATGCCGGTCATTTGCTCTTTTGTCTACTATCTCTGCCGATTTGGGCAACACTGTTATATACAGCTCACTTGCATTTGGCGGTACCTTGCATGTTTTTTCAAAAGAAACAATTAATGATATAGATATATTAAGCGCCTATTTTAAAAAACAGACTATTGACTGTTTAAAAATAGTGCCTTCGCATTGGGAAACACTTTGTACTGACGAAAAACTATTATTGCCTGCCAGATTAATCATATTCGGCGGAGAGGCTTTAAAAGCTAAATCGGTAGAAACTATATATTCTTCAGGCACATCCTGTATCGTTATTAATCATTATGGACCAACGGAAACAACTATAGGAAAATTACTTTATATCACAAAAAAGGGGGAAATATATAATAAAACCGTGCCTATAGGCAAGCCTTTTTCAAATACGCGGGTATATGTGCTTACAGATCAGCTTGCCTTATGCCCGATAGGAATAGCCGGCCAACTATTTATCGGGGGCGATGGGGTGGCCAGGGGCTATTATAATAATTGTGAATTAACTGAGGCGAGGTTTATTCGAAACCCATTCAGTGAAAATCCGTCACTGTTATACCAAACAGGCGATATGGTAAAATATCTTCCCGGCGGGGATATACAATTTCTGGGCAGGGTAGACGGCCAGGTAAAAATACGCGGTTATCGTATTGAACTGGCTGAAATAGAAGCAGCGATTAACCGGTTAAGTGATATTAAGCAGGCTATTGTACTTGCCAGGGAAGATGTTCCGGGGCAAAAACGCCTGGTAGCTTACCTTGTTTCTACAAAAACTAAACCGGATACTGATTATATAAGAAAAAGCATTGAACAGCAATTACCCGATTTCATGCACCCATCTGCCTACGTGTGGTTAAGTGAAATCCCAATAACAGCCAATGGGAAGGTTGACAGAAAAAACTTTCCAAAACCGGATATGCAAAGACCGGAATTAAGTGTTTTATATAAGTCCCCTTCCACTGTTTTTGAAAAAAACATTACAGAAGTTTGGAAGGAATTACTGCTGCTGGATAAAATTGGGATTGATGATAACTTTTTTCATTTAGGAGGAAACTCATTACTTGCGATAAAATCAGTTGCTATGTTAAAGCAGCGCTTTGGTTATGAGGTGAAAGTTACTAAATTGTACCAGTACCCAACTACAGGCGGTATTGCAAATTTATTAAGCGGGATAAATAAGGTTGCAGCTATTGCTGAAGTTAAAAAAAACAAAAATAAAGCAGGCAAAGGGGATATAGCCATAATAGGCATGGCCGGCCGTTTTCCGGGTGCGAATACAATTGATGAATTTTGGAACATGTTAACTGAAGGCAGGGAAGCGATCAGTTTCTTTACTGATGCTGAACTTGACCCTTCCATCTCTGAATGTGTAAAAAATGATCCGAATTATGTGAAGGCAAGGGGAATCCTCAATGAGGGAGACGAGTTTGATGCAACTTTTTTTGGTTTCAATGCACGCTCCGCCGAATTAATGGATCCTCAGCACCGTGTGTTTTTAGAGTTAGCCTGGGAGGTTTTGGAAAATTCGGATTACTTTCCGCAAAGGTATGAGGGTTCCATAGGAGTATTCGCAGGTAGTGGTTTTAACACTTATTATAAAAATATTATTTTAAACCACTCCGAACTATTTGATAAATCCGGACAATTCCTGGTACGTATGCTGAACGAAAAAGATTATATAGCTACCCGCACTGCTTTTCAGTTAAACCTCAAAGGCCCGGCAGTATCTGTTCACTCGGCTTGCTCCACATCTTTATTAGCTATTGCGCAAGCTGTAAACAGCATCCGAAACGGGCAGTGCGATGTAGCGCTTGCGGGTGCAGCCTCAATTACCTGGCCCTTAAAAAGCGGGCACTTTTACGAAGAAGGCTCAATTATGAGCAGCGATGGCCATACCAGGTGTTTTGATGCAGGGGCTACCGGCACTGTTTTCAGTGATGGTGCTGGTGTAGTTCTTTTAAAAAGCCTTGAAGATGCCGGGCGCGACGGCGATATTATTTATGCTGTAATTAAAGGGGTGGGGATAAACAATGATGGATCAGACAAGGGAAGCTTTGGTGGCCCGAGCGCACAGGGACAAGCCGGGGCAATCTCAATGGCGATTAATGATGCAGGTATAGATTCATCATCCATAAGTTATGTTGAAGCTCATGGTACGGCAACACCTTTGGGCGATCCAATAGAAATTGAGGGCCTTACCCTTGCGTTTGGCGCGCAGGTTAAGAAACAGTTCTGTGCTATAGGTTCCGTGAAAAGTAACCTGGGCCATTTAACTGCCGCTTCTGGCGTAGCGGGCATTATTAAAACGGTATTGGCACTGCATCACAAGCAATTACCGCCTTCATTATTTTATAACAAGCTTAATCCAAATATTAACCTGGCCGACAGTCCTTTTTATGTAAATACTGAATTAAAAAACTGGGATACTAATGAAAAAAGGTATGCGGGGGTGAGTTCTTTTGGCTTTGGCGGTACAAATGTCCATGTGATATTGGAAGAATTTGAAAATGCAACTGCCCCGTCGGGCAATTCAAAACCATTGACATTGGTCTCCTGGTCAGCAAAAAACGAAACCAGCGTTAATAATTACGCTAAGAAGCTTGCAAGTTATATCGAAAACAATGAAGATGTTAAAATAGCCGATGTTGCCTATTCTTTGCAAAACACACGCGAGGATTTTAATTCCAGAAGGTTTATAATAGCTGCCGGTATTGATGAATTATTGAATAAATTACGGCCCGAAAATACGGATATTTCTGCATCAAAAATTCTAAGTTCAAAAGCATCAGAAATAGTATTTATGTTTCCTGGCCAGGGGTCGCAGTATGTAAACATGGGCAAAGATCTTTATGAAAACGAGCCTGTTTTTGCTGCTGCGGTAAATGAATGTATTGAATTGTTGAAAGATACACCCCATGCCCATATACTCAATGTTATATTTCCCGTGGTAGCCGATGAAACAGCTGCTGAAAATATTAAAAACACTTTTTATACACAGCCGGGTATATTCATTATGGAATATGCCATGGCAAAATTGTGGATGAGTTGGGGGATACAACCCTCAATATTAATCGGGCACAGCATTGGTGAATTTGTCGCAGCGCATTTTGCCGGTGTATTTGATTTAAAAGACGCATTGAAATTAATATCAGCCAGGGCAAGGATGGTAAGCGAAGTGGCAAAGGGCAGCATGCTTTCTGTCAGGCTTGATGCTGATCAAATGAAAGTCATTTTACCGGGAAATTTATCTATTGCGGCAGTTAACAGTAATAAATTATGTGTTGTTGCCGGCGAAGATGCTGTTATTTCTGAATTTGCTGAACAATTGGTCCAAAAAGATATACCTGGCCGTTTATTGCAAACCAGTCATGCCTTTCATTCAGCAATGATGGATGATATTGTAGCGCCGTTTGAGGCTGTTGTCCGGTCGGTTAAATTAAATCCGCCTTTAAAACCAATTATTTCAACAGTAACAGGTAAGCGGATGAGTGAAGCGGAGGCAACCAATCCGGCATATTGGGCACAGCACTTGCGTAAAACGGTCCGTTTTGCAAATGCTGTCGATACGCTGCAGGAAAATGAAAGCCTTATCTTACTTGAAGTTGGCCCTGGCTTTGCATTGGCTACGCTTGCCCGTCAGCAAGTCACAAACAAAACAACGCCAATTGTTCAGGGATTTGAAAAAAATGACACTACTTCGGAGTATTATTCTGTATTAAAGGCCCTCGGACAATTATGGTTAAATGGAATTGAACCCGATTGGAAGGCCTTTTACCAGGACCAGCAAAGGTTAAAAATAAAATTGCCGACCTATGCATTTGATCATAAACGTTATGGGCTAAATACGGCGCCCGCGTTAAATTTAATAACACCGGTTATTGAAACAACATTAACACCGGCTGAATCACCTTTAAGGGAGGAGGAAACTGAACAAATAATTTTGCAAAAACCTTTAACAAGAAAGGATTTATTAATAAGCAAGTTAAAGAAATTATTCGCGGATGCTTCCGGAATTGAAATGGATGCAACATTAACAGTCGTGAGTTTTATTGAAATAGGTTTTGACTCTATTTTATTAATGCAAATGTCTACAAACCTTAAAAGGGAATATAAGGTGCCCATCACGATCAGGAAATTATTTGAAGAATACAATACGATAGATTTGCTCGCAACTTATTTAGATGCTAATTTGCCTGAAGGGGCTTTTGATCCATTTAATGCAAAAACAAATTTGGAACCAGTATTTCCAGGTTCCATAGCTGATAGTTATAAAGATGTAATTCTAAACTGATTTATTAATGATGTTAATTATATGGGGGAAATTTTACCAATGAACGGCATTTCGGATAGTAATGATCTCACAAACATTACAACCTCTTTTGAAAGACAGGAAATTTCAATGGTAGCTCCAACCACTGAATCACAACTTGAGATATGGCTCTCGTGCACAATGGGTGGTACCGAAGCAAACCGTTCATACAACCAGTTTACTTCAGCGCTGTTAACAGGTCCGTTTAATAAAGAGGCTATGCTGCACGCATTGCAGGACCTGGTAAATATGCACCAGTCTTTCAGAATGTCATTTAGTGACGATGGTAAAAATATTATCGTTTATGAGGAGGTAATCCTTGATGTTGATTACCGGGACCTGTCATCACAAACTACGGATCAACAGCAGCAATTTATAAAAAATCACAGCAAACAAAATATTTTAATATCTTTTGACTTATTAAAAGCCCCGCTTTTTAAAGCATCTCTGTTTAAACTATCTGAAAATGAGCATTATTTAACAATGGTTACCCATCACATAATTTGTGATGGATGGTCTTTGGGGATTATGCTGCAGGATTTAGGCAAACTTTATTCATCCTATGCCAAAAATGAGGCTGCTGATTTTCAGGATATACCGCTTTTTACTGATTATGCACTTGAGCAAGAGGCTTTAACAAAAAGCCAAATTAATGAAGAAAATGAACTTTATTGGCTCCAAGAGTTTAAAGGCAGCGATTATTTATTAAATGTCCCCGTCGATTATCCACGACCCGCCATACATACCTATAAATGCCACCAGGACGACTTTGTTTTGCAGGGCGCTTTAGTAAATGATTTAAAGAAACTGGCAAAAAGTGCAGGGAGCAGTTATGCAATAACGTTGTTGGCCGCTTTTGAAATTTTTTTACATCAGGTAACCGGGCAGGATGAAATTATCCTTGGCCTACCATCGGCAGGCCAACCAGCTACGGATAATTTCAGGTTAATTGGGCATTGTGTTAATTTATTGGCCTTAAGGAGCCGGCCCGAAGATGATGTTTCTTTTAAAACCTACTTAAAGCAGAGAAGAACAGCGATACTTGATGCATATGATCATCAAATGTATTCTTTTGGCAATTTATTAAATAAGTTACAAATCCCCCGTGACATCTCAAGGCCACCTTTAGTTCCGGTGGTTTTTAACATTGAAACGGAGTTGGGTACTTATGTCGAATTTCATGAATTGACGCATAAACTGATCCCCACTCCAAAGGAGTATGAAAACTTCGAAATATTTCTCGGAATAGATAACCATGAAGATAAATTAACATTTAAATGGAAATATAATACCCAGATATTTAAGCCGTCAACCATTAAACAGATGATGGATGGATTTGCATTCTTGTTAGGCGAATTAATAAAAAGCCCTGAAACATTAATCGGGAATATCCCAAGGTTGAATGCAGGGGAATTATCCGGGCAATTGGCTGGGTGGAACAATACAAAATACGCCTATCCAATGCATTTGGCCCTGCATGAATTAATTAGCCAGCGTGCGGCGGAAAGCCCCGATAAAACGGCAATAACTTTTGGTGAACAAAAAACAACCTATAAAATACTGCATGAACAAGCCAACCAATTAGCCGCGATACTTATAAAAAACGATGTTAAAAAAGGTGATAGGGTTGCCCTTGCTCTGGACAGATCAGCGGAAATGGTTATCGCTTTATTGGCGATAATGAAAACAGGGGCTGTTTACATTCCGCTTGACCCTCAATTTCCGCTGAACCGCATAAATTATATGCTGGAAGATTCAAAAGCGGTAATTTTATTAACCTCAAAAAAATACAAAAATCATTTTCAGTCACAGGCAAAGGAACTGCTGATCGAAGATTTATCGGAAACGCTTCACAATTATCCTTCAACAGATCCGGATGTGGAGGTTAATGGGCATGACCTGGTGTATATTCTCTATACTTCGGGATCAACCGGCATGCCAAAAGGCGCTCAAATTGCACATCATAACCTGGTTAATTTTTTAATCAGTATGCAAAGAGAGCCAGGCTTAACTGCAACAGATAAGTTGCTCGCCGTAACAACTATTAGTTTTGATATTGCCGGTTTAGAATTATACCTGCCTTTATTGACTGGCGCGGAAATAATTGTTGCAGATAGCAAAGCTGCAATAGATGGCAGGGCGTTACTTGATATCATTAAAAAGGAAAAAGTGAACGTGATGCAGGCGACGCCTTATACCTGGCGCTTATTGCTTGAAGCCGGCTGGGATGAATCAACGCCATTAAAAGTTATTTGCGGAGGTGAGGCGTTGCCTTTGGAACTTTCACAAAAATTATTAAAACGGGCCTCCTCCTTATGGAATGCATACGGACCAACAGAAACTACGATATGGTCAACAGTAAAGAAATTGACTTCGGAAGATGAAGTTATTTCAATCGGGCGCCCGATCAATAATACATCCATTTATATTTTAGATAAATTCTTAAATCCATTAGCACCAGGTATTCCGGGTGAAATTTATATTGGGGGCGACGGAGTGGCAAAGGGGTACTTAAACCGGCCAGAATTAACCGCCGAAAAATTTGTTGACGACCCGTTTTCAAAGCATGCCGGCAATAAAATGTACCGTACCGGCGACCTTGGCAAATTTATGCCCGATGGCGAAATCGAATGCCTCGGCCGGATGGACGCCCAGGTAAAAATAAGAGGGTACCGCATTGAAACCGGCGAGGTAGAATATCAGTTAGCCAAAGAAAATGACATAAAACATGCCGTGGTAATTGCCAGGACAGACAAGTTTGGCGTTGATAAACTTGTGGCTTTTATTGTAACGGCCAATATTGGCGAACCATTAAACACAACAGCCCTGATACATAACTGGAAAGCGGGACTGAAAAATTCACTCCCGGATTATATGGTGCCCGATAATTTTATAATTGTACCGGCCATGCCTTTAACCCCTAATGGGAAGATAGATAAAAAGGCTTTGCCAGATCCGGAGACCAGGGAAACGGTAAAATTGTATACCGGGCCCCGTAATGAAACGGAAACAATGCTGGCCGGTATCTGGCGGGAGTTGCTGGGTCTGCAGCAAATAGGCATTTATGATAACTTTTTTGATTTAGGCGGTCATTCCCTGCTGGCTTTAAGAGTAATTGCAAGTGTAGAAAATGTAACGTCCAAACGCTTGCCGGTAAGTGTTTTGTTTGAATACCCCACTATCGAAAAGTTTGCGAAATTTTTAGAAGAAGTTGAGGGGAAAAGTAAGCTGCAATCGCTTGTGCCAATAAAGGCTACCGGAGGTAATAAGCCACTTTATGTAGTTTCCGGTATTAATGGGACCGCGTTTGCTTTTGTTCAGTTTGCTAATATGTTTGATGCCGAACAGCCAGTGTATTTATTACAGGAACCACAGGAAATTGGCGAAATGGAGGAATTTCCTGATAATGTTGAAGGGATTGCTGCCACTTATATTGATCAGATTTTAAAACAAAACCCTGATGGCCCATTCGCACTGGCCGGGCACTGTTTTGGAGGGATAATTGCGTTTGAAATGGCCAAACAAATGGAGAAAATGGGAAAAGAAGTTAAGCTGCTTGCCTTAATTGATATCACCATCAGTGATTTTGAAACCATGCAGCCTGGAATAAAGAAAAATTTATACTTTATTAAAAAAACAATTCAGAGCGAATTTTATAAAATCTATAAAAATATATCCCTGCTTGCGGAAAACAGAACGCTGTTTCTTAAATATAGAAAACAGTCTTCTGTGCGATTATTGAACAAAATTAAAAGGGTTGCTAAACCCAATCATAATATTGAAGAATATGATTTTTCTCAAAAGGTTACCCAACTCTATGAAAAGGCCAGGAAAAATTATCAATTCACTCCCTATAACAAGGATGTGATAATTTTCCGCGCCAAAATGGCCAGCTATCATAGAGACGACAAAAAGTTCTCGGGGTGGAAGCCATTTGTTAATTCAATTGAGGTACGCGATGTTGAAGGCGATCACTTAACCATGCTTGATTCAATGGACTTAGCAGCTGTTTTGCAGACGGACCTTAACCTGCACTTAAATGATAAGTAATTAATTCTTTTAAAATCTAACTTTTAAATCCGCGCTTAAATTTTATATACGGATGAAAAAAAAAGAAATAGAATTTCGCCTGGACTATATTAGCAAAATCATTGAAAATTTATGGATTGATCTGTCAATACAAAGAAGATTTTGCGGAGGAGGGGAAATTATAAGCATTGATGGCCGTAATATTATTCATAATACAGTAAATGCAAAGTATAGGGTTATTAACGATATATTTTTTAAATACTTCAGCATACAAGAAAAAGATGTTATAGTTGATGTAGGTTGTGGTAAAGGAAGAGTATTTAGCTACTTATTATATAAAGGAGTGAAAAACAGAATGATTGGCTATGAGATTAATCAATTAGTTGGTCTGAAAACAAAAAAACATCTTTCAAAATATAAAAATGTTGAAATAAACGCTGAAAATATATTTGACAACTTCCCTGTTGATTCAAATGTTTTTTACATCTATAATCCCTTTAAGGGGCCGATGATGGAAGAATTTAAAGAGTCGATTTGGAAGATAAAACAAAACGATCCGGTTATCTTATACCTGAATCCTGAATGTATTGATTCTTTCAATGACGCCAGGTTTGCTTATGAAATAGTTGAGATCCCATATAAAACCTGGAGCTATGATTTCGCCATAATAAAAATTGCTGATTATCGCTAACGCTCCGTTGTGCTGTATTGCTTTTAGCAGGCCCACCGACTTTTAAGATAAGAATACTTAACCTTTTAGTTAAAACAAGAAAAAGAATTACGATTAGTTAAACATAGAATATAAGTTTAATCACTTTTAAAATATATTTAAAGCTTACCTTGGTTCTTCAAATTTGTTATTTAAAATATGTACGCTACTAATACGCTAAAAAGCTTTTCGTTCGCTGTTGCAGCTTCATTTTTACTTGGTTTTTCGATAATTGTCAATGCACAGGTTGTTGATCCGTCTGCTTTTAACATGCTTCAATGGCGCATGATCGGGCCGCACCGGGGTGGCAGAACAGTGGGGGCAACGGGCGTTGTTCAGCAGCCTAATGTCTTTTATATTGGTGTCAACAATGGCGGCGTCTGGAAAACCACGGACTTTGGCAGAACATGGCTACCTGTTTTTGATGAGCAGCCCACCGGTTCTATCGGTGATATCGCTGTAGCGCCATCTAACCCGGATGTTATCTATGCTGGCAGTGGTGAGGGTTTGCAAAGGCCCGACCTTTCCGTAGGAGATGGTATTTATAAATCTACAGATGCAGGCAAAACCTGGGTCAATACCGGGTTAAAGGATGCGCAGCAAATTGGAGGCATCGCGATCGAACCGAATGATGAAAACAAAGTATTTGTGGCTGCCTTGGGTCATCCATACGGGCCAAATCCGGAAAGGGGGATCTACCGGACGGTTAATGGCGGCAAGACCTGGGAAAAAGTATTGTATAAGGATGAAAATACAGGAGCGATCCAGGTAACGATTGACCCTAAAAACCCTGATATTGTTTATGCTGACCTATGGGCCGGACGGCAGGGGCCTTGGGAAAATGGCGAGTGGCAGGGGCCTGAAAGCGGGTTATTCAAATCAACAGACGGGGGAACAACCTGGACAAAATTGACCAAAGGATTACCAGCCATTGCCGACGGTTTGGGGCGTATCGGCTTTTGTGTGTCAGCCAGTAACCCGAAACGATTATATGCTTGCGTAGATGCGACCAAAGGCGGAGGTTTATACCGTTCGGATGATGGCGGCGAGTCCTGGACGGAGCAAAGTACCGATCCACGCTTATGGGGGCGTGGAAATGATTTTGCCGAATGTAAAGTAGATCCCCAAAACCCGGATGCCGTTTACATAGCCAACGTGGTCACCTGGAAGTCAACCGATGCCGGTAAAAGCTGGAAGGCAGTGAGAGGTGCACCGGGCGGAGATGATTATCATCGTTTATGGATAAACCCTGAACATCCCGAAATTATTCTGCTGGTGAGCGACCAGGGTGCAGAAATCACAGTAAACGGCGGCCAGACTTACAGTTCATGGTACAACCAGCCTACAGCACAGTTTTATCATGTCAGTACGGATAATGCATTCCCTTATCATGTTTATGGCGGACAGCAGGAAAGCGGCTCTGTTGGTATAGCCAGCCGTGGAAACGATGGACAGATCACTTTCCGGGAATGGCACCCTGTAGGTGCAGAAGAATACGGCTACATAGCCCCTGATCCGCTTGACCCCAACATCATTTATGGGGGAAAACTAACGAAATATGACAAGCGTACGGGGCAGGTTCAAAACATATCGCCACAGGTTGGCCGCGGTGGAAAGTACCGGTTTTTGCGGACCGCACCTATTATTTTCTCCACCGTTGATCCTAAGAGCTTGTTTTATGCGGGGAATGTTTTGTTTAAAACTATCGATGGCGGCAATTCCTGGCAAACCATAAGCCCTGATCTGACCCGGAGCACCTGGGATCTCCCCGAAAGCATTGGAATTTTTCGTTCCGAAAATTTAAAGCAAATGCCGCAGCGCGGGGTGATATACACTATTGCGCCATCTTATAAAAATGTAAATACCATTTGGGTGGGAACAGACGACGGGTTGATCCAACTTACTAAAGATGGCGGTGCAACCTGGAAGAATATTACTCCGCCTGAAATTACTTACTGGAACAAAATTTCCTTAATGGATGCCGGTCATTTTGATGATCAAACCGCTTATGCTGCAGTCAACAAGATTAGGCTGGACGATATGAACCCCTACATTTACAAAACGCATGACGGTGGAAAAACCTGGAAAAAGATTGTAAACGGCTTGCCCGCTGATCCGGTCAATGCCATAAGAGAAGACCCTTTATGCAAAGGTTTGTTATTTGCCGGAACAGAAAGAGCGGTTTATGTTTCCTTTAACGACGGCGATAACTGGCAGCCTATAAGGTTGAATATGCCTGCCACTTCCATTCGTGACCTGGTGATCAAAGATAATGACCTGGTGATTGCTACGCATGGGCGTTCCTTTTGGATACTGGATGATATAACAGCCCTCAGGCAACTGGCTAAACTTAAGGGCAGCAGGCAAACGATTTTATATGAAACCGGCCTTGCCTACAGGGTACGATCAAATATGAACACCGATACTCCTTTGCCGCAGGAAGAACCGGGCGGCCAAAACCCGCCGGATGGCGCGATCATTGATTATTATCTGAAAGATAATGCCGGTTCAGTAGTTAGCCTGGAAATATTGGATGCGGGCGGCAAATTAGTACGCGTGTATAAAAGCAACGATCAGCCATACGCTATCCCCCCTGTCAATATACCCTTATACTGGATACGGCCCCAGCAAATACTTTCCGCAGCCCAAGGTGCCCATCGTTTTATCTGGGATTTGCACACCCAGCCCTTAAATACACCGCCAAGCTACGCGATTGCAGCCATTTATAGTCAAACAGCACCCAATCCGACTTCTCCCTGGGTCATGCCCGGAAATTATACAGTCAGGTTAACTGTTGAGGGGAAAACTTATATGCAGCCTTTGGCCATAAAAATGGACCCCCGGGTAAAAACACCAATTGCCGGATTAAAAAAACAATATGATCTTTCGGATAACTGCTATCAGCAATTAAAAATGATCGGACAGCAAGCAGATCAGCTGCACAGGCTCCAGGAGCAGATCAAGATACTATTGCCCAAAGCAAGTGGTCCACTAACAACTACCTTAACAGATATGGGTGCTGATGCGTTAAAGTTGGAAAAGGGCAGCCTGGAAAATAAAGATGAAAGTTTAAACAGTTTAAGAGCTAAGCTGACAGGACTATTAGCTTTACTCCAGCAAAGTGACATGCCGGTAACTACCCAGGCCGTGGAGGCTATAAACCAGTCGAAAATTGCTTATAGCCAGTTAACTATAAATTATGACCGCCTGACAGGAGATCGTTTAAAGTTATTAAATGAACAGTTGACACGGGCGGGATTGGGAAAAATTAGCTTATAACCTGAACAAAAGATAAAAACGGCTATGGTTTGTCCGCTATTGTTTGTTCAGATAAATCGCGGAGGCATAAATGTTGTTCAACCCGCCCGTTAGATGTGCAGCGGCACCGTTTTTCCAATAGGTTGGCAATTCATGCCCGGAAATGTTTAGATGTATAAGAGTTCTGTAAAGAGCCTAAGCTTTGTTTGAGATCTTTTATCCGGTTAAGGTTCTTGCTGAACCAAAACCTTTCCATTTTTTTAGTTCAGGGATCAAAAAAAAGAAAAACTCGCCAAACCAGTTTTCTTTAGCTATCTCTTTGGCTTTAGTGCTGCCTTTAGGGATAAGCTCTACATTTTTTCCTTTAACTAAACGGGGAGTTACGCAGGTGATTTCTGCGCTTTCCACGCCGCTGAAATTGGCAGGTTCTGGCAGAGTTAGTACCTGGTGTGTCGCTAAATAGACGAACACCAGGTACATTAAGTATCAGTGTGGAGAATATCGGAGTCGAACCGATGACCTCTTGCATGCCATGCAAACGCTCTAGCCAGCTGAGCTAATCCCCCTTATTTGAGTTTGCAGTTAGCGGTTTGCAGTGTGCGTTTTTTTAAACTGCCAACTTAAAACTGCTCACTGCCAACTGAATTTGCGGCTGGCAAAAGTAACAAAAACTTAAATAATAGCAAAGCCCGATTAAATATTGAATAATGAATTTCGAATAACGGATATCGAAGCAGCATCATTAATCATTCGATATTTTTTATTCGGTGTTCGAAATTAAAAAAAACTGACGATTTTAAAACCCCCTTAAAATAAGTAAAGCCCCTGATGGGCAGGGGCCTTTACTAACCAATTATAAACCTAAATTATGAGAAGACTTTTTATTTGTATTGTGGTGTAAAGGTAACACTAACATTTAATATTACTACGGCTTTTTTTGTAATCTTTATGTAAAAAACCTATTTACCCCTATTCCATTGTCAAAAATACAAACATTTTATTATAAATATCCTAATTTTTTCAAAAAAATTTAAAAATATCAAAAATTGATTATGTTCACTGAAAAATACTGCATTTTTTGGGGTTTTTTAAGCAAAAAATTGATTGCGTATTGATTTTGTCAAAAAAAACAAAACTAAATTGCATTAAATTCAAAATAATATCAAGAAAAATTAAATTTATTCCATTTTTAAGACCATTTCCGATGTAAATGGAGTTTTTAAATCGATTTAGATCAAAAAATCACCGTTATCTTTAAAAAAATGAATTACACCTTAAATCCATTTTTACAAATTTCTCTTACTTTATCCAATTCTTTTGGACTCAAAGGACCAAAAAGACTCCAGAAAATGATTTAAACTTTCCCGTAATTAAAAAAAGTGCAACAAATTAAAAGGTCCGGCAAAGTTACCTGTTCAAACATCATTGCGAAAATGCTTCAACATTTTTGCGTATAATAATTATGACTACTGTTTACAACACGCTTTATGGAATTTTAGACACCTACTCACAAAACTCTTCCGGCTTGGAAATGGCGTAAATGCCTTTTTTATTTATTTATTTCCGGTTGTAAACTTAACCTGGTTCATTATGTACTAATTTTTGCGTGCTTTCAAATTCTGGCACTGAATTGGATTAAGCATATCAAATCCAAAAGTATATGGTTATCGTAAATAGAAAGGTACGGAAGGGTATCGAGAAAGAATGGGAAGATCCTGTAAACCCTGCCCTGCCATCGGATGAACGGGATAAGGAACAATTACTAAGGCAATATAAAGAAGCCAAACGCAGAAAAGATAATTTAACAGGAGAAGATCAAACCAACGAAATAATTAAAAAACCCTAAAAAAACAAACCTATGAAAACTCAAAATACACCCCCTGTAAGCAGACTATTAATACGCTTTGATAACGAATTGAAAAACATATTAACGAAAGATTTAAAATCCTTCATGGCTAAAAATCCGTTTCTGTTAAGCAACAAACAGGCTATCATACAACAAGAATTGTCAGTAGCCTGACCATCATATATCTACCCTACAACACCTGTGAAAAAAATAAAGTCCTGCAAATTGTAGGGCTTTATTTTTCTGAAACATATTTTATAATAAGTTCAGCGGTTTTTGCCGATGCGCCGGGTTTGCCCATTCTCTTATCAAGTTTATCATAATCAGCAAGCATTTTTTCGCGGTAGCCTTTATTGTTGAGGATTTTATCCAATTCAGCTGCTATATTTCTGGATGAACAATCCTTCTGTATCAATTCCTTTACTACTGTGTAATCCATAATAAGGTTAACCAGCCCTATAAATTTTATCTTTATCAAAGCTCTTGCAATGCTTATAGAGATTGGGTGCCCCTTATAAACCAACACCTGGGGCACATTGAATAAAGCAGTTTCAAGCGTGGCGGTTCCGGAAGCAACCACAGCGGCATCAGCATGGTTCAGCAAATCGTAGGTCGCGTTGAATAAAACGGGAATGCTTTTTTGATTAAAAAACTGCTCATAATATTCCCTGCTAAATGACGGGGCGCCGGCAATAATAAACTGATAATCCGGAAACCGCTCGGTTACCCTGATCATTTCCGGCAGTAAACGGCTGATCTCCTGCTTCCGGCTTCCAGGCAGCAAGGCAATGATATTTTTAGGAGATAAGTTATGTTTTTTAAGCAAATTTTTGTCTGGTTTAAATGCTGAAATAGCATCGAGCAAAGGATTACCTACGTATTCAACGCACATCCCCCATTTTTTGTAGAAATCAACTTCAAAAGGTAAAATGCAAAACAGGTGGTCTACGATCCTTTTTATTTTAAGCACCCTTTTCTGGTTCCATGCCCAAACTTTTGGCGAAATATAATAGCAAACCAGCAGATTATTCTTTTTAGCAAATGCAGCGATCTTCAAATTAAAGCCCGGAAAATCTATCAGCACAAGAACATCAGGGCCCCATGCGGCAATATCTTCCTTACAAAATTTGAGGTTTTTTAAAATAGTGTTTAAATTAGCCGCCACTTCAAAAAAGCCCATAAATGCCATGTCGGCAATATGTTTAACTGTCGTACCGCCTTCGGCCTTCATCAGGTCGCCGCCAAAAAAACGAAATTCGGCCTGCTTATCCAGCTCTTTTAATGCTTTCATTAAATTAGCCCCATGCAAATCGCCCGAAGCTTCGCCGGCTATAAGGTAATACTTCATCTCACCGGGTGAATTTTGAATATAAATATCAACAGCATAAACACAAAGGTAGCCAGCATTATCCCTTTAATAGTTTGGTCAGCAGCTTTTTTTGAGAAAAACATCATCAGCATCAGGTTTAAGAATATTGCTGTAAAGTAGGGAACGGCCGGTTTGTTTATAATATAACTGTTGTTTCTTAGTAAATACGCGGCTATAAAAGCAAAAGCAGGAAATATTAACGCGACTAAAATGCCGGCTAGAAAACTATTTTTATTTAGCATAAACCCAAAAGTACGATTGCATGTAACATTTTAAATGTTTTATTTTTATTACCGATAAAATTTGCCAGCTTTCCACTATGAAAACATTAGTTGTTATTGCATTTTTTGCGGGTTTCTGTTCTTCAGTATTTGCGCAAAAATATGTGCCTGTTATAAAAGAGGGATCAGTAATAAATTACGATGCTTATTCGAAAGGTTTGGGGCAGCATGTTCCATTAATATTAACCATTAAAAGTTTAGGCGATCCGGTTAAGATACAATGGGATGTGGACGGCTATGGTACAGGCAGCTTTGAAATACCTGCAATTGCATTGGATAGCGGGACTAAATTGGTAATTAAACAACCTGACCCTGACGGTGTAACCAAAATGAAAAATGATGAGACGCTGATGATAATTTCGAAAGCCACTTTTGGCAGCCTGGTTAAAACCAATGCGTTTCAGCTTAACGGCCAAAAATTTACAGTTAGTACCGATACCGTTACATATAAAATAAACGACAAAGCAGCCGATATTTTCCATGCCATAAGTGAAAACGGTAAAGGAGAGTTATGGGTATTAAATAGTCCAGATTTCCCGTTGATCTATAAAGCAAAAAGCGTTACAAGGGGTGTTGATTTTACTTTGACGGGGATTAAGGAGTGAAAATTTTTCGGTCAGGCTAAACCTCAAATTTCCATCCATGCAGTACTGGTATAACATGATGCGCTGTCATATCAAATTGTACCGGGACTACCGATACATAATCATGCTCCAGGGCCCATACATCGGTATCCTCGCCGCCATCATTTAATTGAAAAACACCTGTTAGCCAGTAATAAGGGCGCTTGTTGGGGTCAATCCGCTCATCAAATTCCTCGGCCCATTTGGCATTTGCCTGCCGGCATATTTTTATACCTTTTATATGATGAGTATTCGGGAAATTTACATTTAGCAATGTCCCGGCTGGCAGGCTATTTTTTAAAACCTGCAAGGCTATTTCCTTCACATATTTTAAGCAATGGTTAAAATTGGCTTGTAAAGTATAATCATCCAAAGAAAACCCAATGGAAGGTATGCTTTCAATGGCACCTTCAACCGCCGCCGACATTGTTCCGGAATACAATACATTGATGGAATTATTTAAGCCATGATTGATACCCGAAACGCAAAGATCAGGCTTTTGGCCCTTTAATACTTTATTTACGGCCAGCTTCACACAATCAACCGGCGTGCCCGAGCATCGGTACATTTCAATGCCTTTATAAACATCAACTTTATCCAAACGCAGAGGCTTGCCTATAGTTATGGCATGCCCCATGCCCGATTGCGGGCTATCCGGCGCTACAACCACTACCCTACCAAGCTCCATCATAACATCAATTAATGCTTTGATGCCGGGAGCGGTGATGCCATCATCATTTACAACAAGAATAGTTGGTGTTGATTTCTTCATTTGGCGCAAAATTAGTTATATTTAATTTATGCTTACTTTTGAAAAGAAAAAGAAATATACCGCTGATGGTTACATAATGCCGGAAGAAGGTGGGCCTTTTCAATTAATTGATTAATGAACTCATCATGTCTCTGTCATTTAACTCTTTACACCAGGCTATCGCAGCCCGTCTTTCTCAAATAATGCTTATCGTTTTAGAAGATAGCCAAATGGGGGGTTAGCATACTGCTTTTTTACAAAAATAAAACAGTTTTTACCTTAATGTCAATACCGGCTTTCGCAATACAAATTTCCGAAAATCATTTAAAAAACAATCATACGCACTGGAATAGCACTTTTCTGATCTCAAGGTGCCAAACTCAGGAAAAAATAACAACCTGAAAATTTAGATTTGACAACTTTTCAAAAGTTGTCAAATCTATCAAAACCATCAATCATTCGTCCTCCTGTTCCTCACCCAGTACCATCCTAAATTAAGGGCGATAACAGTATGGTTAAACAACGTGGGTAACAGGCCATAATAACGCCGCATAATATCAAAACGCTCCATCAAACTTTGACGGTGTTTGGTTTTTGACATACCCCCTACTAAATATTTGGCTACGTATTGATTTACGTTAACTATGTTTTTTGCTTTTTTTGCGGCCCGGATGATCCACTCAATGTCGGCGCTTAAGTGGTATCGGCGGTCGTATGGTTCGGTCAACGATCTACGGATATAAATAGCCTGGTGGCTCACACTCATGCCATATTTAAAACTTCGCCAGGTGAAATGTTTGGGCGCTTTATGGCGGCGTTGACCAAGGCTTTGTCCTTCATTATTAATCATCTCTGTTTCGCCGTAATAAATATCGGCATCATCCGCCGAAGCAAATACTTTAGTAATAGTATCAGTTTCATAAAACTCATCACCCGAATTCATGAACAGCACATAATCGCCTGCGGCTGTAGCCAAGCCTTTATTCATTGCATCGTAAATACCTTTATCCTTTTCGCTGATGAGTTTTGCGATCCTCGTTTTGTAGTGATCGATGACTTCAAGTGTGCCATCTGTCGATGAGCCATCGACTACAATATATTCAATATTTTGATAGGTTTGGTTTAATACCGATAGCACCGTCCGTTCAATATCCTTTACGTTATTGTAAACAATAGTAATGACCGACAAGGTGGGCTTAAAATCTGTCATTTGTTTAAAATTGATTGGTAAACAACCATATATTTTGAGGCGACGATCTCATTGGTAAAATTTTGCAATACTTTGTTGCGGGCGTTTAAATACAACTCGTCCTTTCTCTCTGAATTTAAAACATAATGTATGCCGGCTGCAAAATCAGTAGCCGATTTAAATTCAGCAAGATAGCCGTTTTTTTTATGCTGGACCATATCGGGTATGCCGCCAGTATCAAAGGCCACTACAGGCGTTCCGCATGCCAATGATTCCATTACAGTATTGGGAAGGTTATCTTCTATCGCCGGGGTGACAAAGACGTCAGCGAGGCTGTAAAGCTCTGCGATGTCGCGTTGTGAGGTAATTATATTAAGCTCATATACTTTAAAAGGCAGCAGGTTTACATCAAATGATTTATTTTTCCCGAATATTATTATTTCCACTTTATCTAAATCCGGGTAATTATTTTTCAGGTCATTAAGGGCTTCAACCAGGTAAGTTATCCCTTTACGCCTGTCGAGGATATTGGCCGCCCCAAACAGGATTATTTTTGATTTTGGATGGATGTTCCATTTTATGCGGGCTTCCGTTTTGTTTTTCGGCGAAAAAATATCAGTATCAATCGGGTTTGGTATAGTTTCGATTCGGAAATCCTTTAGAAGGGAACTTGTACGAGCCACATCGGCAAGCCAATGGCTGCAGGTTACAAAAACGATATTTTTTACCGCTTTAAGCATTTCGTTTTTACGCATCCATCCCGCGTAAGAAATATCCTTAGAGGCCGGATCGCGCAGCATCCAGCAATTGCCGCAATTGCTTTCAAAATGGTTGCATTCCCCGGCATAGTGGCAGCCCCCTGTAAAGGCCCACATATCGTGCAAAGTCCACACTACGGGTTTACCTGTCTCAAACAACTTTTTTAAATTATTTATGGATAGGTATCCACCATTTGTCCAGTGCAGGTGTAAAATGTCGGCGTTTAAAATCTCCGGCTTATGGCTGATATCCGTGCCAGTATCAGCGGTTGAAAATGCAAATCTTACCGACTTGTCTTTCGCCTTAAACCAGATAAACGGCAGGCGCTCGTTTAAAAAATTAAACCTGATCTTTAACCTGCTGATGAGATCATTGCCGATACTCTCTACCTGGTGATCACGGGTCTTTTTTTCCTGTACCTGCATATGCACATCAACCTGCTTTAATTCAAGCGCTTTTAACAGGCGCATACAGGCTATGGGCGCACCCCCCCCGGCATCAGTCGTATTGATCAAAGTAACTTTCATTTATCGGTGCTATTTATCCCGGCAATTATAACAAATCTTAAATGAAAACTTTACTTTTGGAGTGGCTGTAATGAAATTGCAAAATGTGCTGTAGGCACAAGCCGTTTGTAGGATTGTCATTTTAGTACCAATAGGGTGCCGTACGTAAGCAACGTCGCGTCAGGGTAGCCCCGATGGGGCAATTTCGTTGATCTGATTTTTTTCTACAAATAGGTAGCCCCGATGGGGCATAAAATTTGATTTTGTGAAATCAGCTTATTAGTAACGAAACGGATTGTTTATAAGATGAACTTTTTTGCTTATTTATTCCAGGATTGGGGGGCCAATCGTCAAAACTTTAAAGCACAATTAGTTTTGTTTTTATTCAGGCTGGTGCAGGTTTTTAACCGGCATACCATTACAAAAATTATATTTTATCCATACTTAATGCTTTACCGTTACTTTGTGGAGTGGATTTTAGGGATCGAACTACCAAGAAAGTTAACCATAGGCAAAGGTTTATCGCTTTATCACGGGCAGGCGCTGATAGTAAATAAAAATACCATCATCGGCGAAAATTGTGTGCTAAGAAACTCCACCACTATCGGCCATAAGAAATTGGCCGACGGCACATTCAGCGGATGTCCCCGAATCGGTAATAATGTGGATATTGGCGCTAATGTTTGCATCGTCGGCGATGTAACCATTGGAGACAACGTGATTATCGGCGCGGGAAGTGTGGTTGTGAAAGATGTACCTGACAACTGCATTGCGGTGGGTAACCCTGCCAGGATATTGGAAAAGAAGAATAGCATATAATCACTCCCTTTCTCCCCCTTAAATTTAGGGGAGATGTCGACGAAGGAGACAGAGGGGGTAAAACCGTATTCATATTAATGGAACAAAATCTAACCGACCGCCCCTTCTGGAAATCCTTTTGGGAATCGAAAAAAGATATTATTTTTTATATAAAGCCGGATTATGTTTTCGGCGACATACTGGCAAAGCTGATCGCCGAAAAAAACATCAAAACGGCCATCGAACTTGGAGGTTTCCCTGGCTATTACGCCACTTATCTAAAAAAATACCAGCACCTTAATACAACCCTGTTTGATTATTTTATTCATGAGGGGCTGATCAACCAACTGCTGGAAAAAAACGGCCTTAAACCCGGCGATATAAACATAATTGAGGCTGATCTTTTCACATATCAACCCGAAAAACTTTATGATCTTGTATTGTCCTTTGGTTTGATAGAGCATTTTAACGATACAAAAGCCATCATTGAAACACATCTTCAATTTTTAAAACCAGGCGGCGTATTGTTTGTCACCTTGCCCAACTTTAAAGGCGTTAACGGCTGGATCCAACGAAATTTTGACCGCGATAATTATGATAAACACAACATTACCAGCATGGACCTTAAATTACTTTCAGACTATTGCCGGGAATTGGGCCTTACTGAAGTAGAATCATATTATCACGGTAAATTTACCGTATGGCTGGAGAACAAGTCGCAACAAGGCGGATTGGTTAAAGCGTTTGTCAAAACAGTTTGGTTGCTTGTTAAATTAGCTAAAATTTTCCCTTTTGATAATAAGGCGCTTTCGCCTTATATTGTGATGAAGGCGGTGAAGTAGTTTCAAGACGTAGGGGATTACATCTTTACGGTTTCTTCACAAAATATCTCACCTGTAACTGCTTTATAAAACGCAATCCCCGTTGCAATAAGCTCCCTTTCCGGTTTTTAAGGAAATTTTTAATGGCCTGGTAAGCCTTTTGATCTTCTATAATTTCATCGGGGAATTGTTTAACAGGTTTTTGGGTAATTCGTACGTGATACATATCCTCTTTATTGGAGTGTACCCCGCTTCCATCGTTGCCGATATTGTGCACAAGAGATGTTGATGGGTTTAATGTCAGGCCGCCTTTTAAAAAAATTGAAGCATACCATCTTATGGCCCATGAATCATTTTTACCGGCTTTAAATCCCTCTAATTGTTTCCAGAAATTCATGGTGCCCTCAATGGAAAAGCGGTCAATTTTCTTCTTGTCGAATTGTTTCAGCAATTCATCAACATCAGGTTCAAAATCCTTCCATGCCCTTGCCCAGGTTGCCCAGCCCCAGCTGGTTGCCACGCGGAAAAAAAAGGTTTGTTTTAAGTTTTTATCTGCAAGCTTATACATATAAGCGCCGATATGCATCACTTTTTCTTGATCGGCATATTTGGTAAGCGCCTCATTAAAATATTGCAGGGTAAATGGTGATGAAAGCAGATCGTCTTCAAAAACGATCACTTTGCCGTATTCATTTACTAATTGCGTAACCCCACTAACGATGGAATTTGCAAGGCCCAGGTTTTCTTTACGAACAATTATTTTTACCGATTTAAAACCGGTAACATCCTTTATCAACTGCCTTACCTCCTCAACTTTAGTTTTATCTTCATAAGTTTTAGCTGCGTCTGAGAAAATAAACAGCCTTGAATCGTCCGCTAATAAATTTTTCTCCAAATAAGTAAGCGTACGCCTGGTATGTTCAGGGCGGTTGTAAACAAATAAGGCTATTGGTGCAAGGTTTTGCATTTATTATTGCTAATTTCCTTTATTTAAAAAATATTTTAAAATCTTACCACGGAGATACAAACCAGGCGCAGAGTACGCCAAGTTTTAATAATTCTCAATTTTGATCTTTTTTCTCCGTGCTCTTTGTGCCCCCTTCGTGCCCTCTGTGTTTAAAGCCTTAACGCTGCTTTCTTATAAATAATTCTATTAATTTTCCTACGGCTAAAATCGCAACTTAGAATATATCTACCTGGTCGCCGGCATTTTTACATAGAACAGTATAGGCGTTCGCTAACTGCTCATTTAATTTTTTACCGAAAATTTTGCCGAGGCTATTTTTAACAACGTATTCAGCCGTAATTTTCAAATCAGTTATAAAGCTTTTGGCCTTTTTTTGATTGATATAGCTATTGAACCTGGTTACTTCAGGCTCAATGAGCGATGAAAGGTCGTTTTCTATTTCAAAACTTTCGGTACATAATAAATAGCGCAATGAAGTTGGCGTATAAACATTGATATGCCCGTAAGCTAAAAAATGTTTTATCCTTTTGTCAACACCTACCCTATAATCAAGGGGAACCTCAATTACACAAGAACGCGCCACGCGTTTTAGTTCGCGCAGTAAAAGCCGTTCATGCTCCACATGTTCCAAAACATGCGACAGGATGATCAGGTCAACGCTATTATCCTCAAACGGCAAATGGTAACCATCAAATAGTTGAACGGATACCAGGTTGTTAATATTTCTTGACAAAATATGCCCTACCCCGCTTTCTGAAATTTCAACCGCATGGTATTCGGGCGCGAAGTTTTGGTCGGCTAACAGCTTTAAAATACTTCCATCCCCCGCGCCAACTTCGAGCACTTTTTTAAAGTTACGGCCTTTACAAACATCTATAATATGCTGCGCCTTGTACTTAGCGCCCAGCATCCGCCAGGCCTCGTCGTGCTTTTGATAAAATTCGTCGTAGGCGGTTTTAACGTTGCCGCTTATAGTCTGTTCGCTCATATCAAATACTCAGGCAATTATCCGGCCTGTAAAAAACTGATGTTGCTTTCCTGTAAAACAATCCTGGTGAAATCCCTGTGAATGCTAATTCTTTAAACCCTTTATTCGTCAAAAAATTTATTCCTTCTCTATAAAATTCCCGTTCCGAATCATCCAGAACGATCACCCCTTTTTCTGATACCGCCTTAACCGCTTGTTTACAACAATTTACCCGGTCGCGGCCATCAACAATAATAATATCAAATGTTTCTTCCAGCTTTAAAGGCACCCGGCAATAATCGCCATCCCTTATCAATTCGCAATAGATCATTTCAGCATTTTCTGGTTTGGCGTTAGCAATTTTATCATACCATTCTTTATCATGCTCAACAGAAACCACTATTCCGGCATACTTCGCATAAAAATAGGTAGAGTTACCCGATCCAAACTCAAAAACGGTATGCTGGCGGCTTAACCTGTTTTTTATAAAATCAATAAATGAGTAGGTAACCCAGGGTATTGGATTATTGTCCTGGTCAACCGGCGATTTGCTGTCGAAAGCGTTGAACCAGCCAATTTCGTCGAGGTAGCCCTTATCATTAAATGAAAGTAAGGTGCGCAGCCTTCTGGGGCTTGCAAAAACTTTATAAAGTAAATGTATCTTGCTACTCATCGTTTAATGATTTTTTGAGCCAGCGAAATTAAAAATAATGATTTAAACATCATCACCCCCTGGTCGCTAACTTTTGGTATAAATATAATAAAGAATGTGGCGCTTGCGTAAGCAACCAATGTAGCAATGGCAGCGCCCATCATCCCCATTCGCGGGATCAGGATAAGGTTTAATACAATATTAACTATCGCCCCAAACCCGGTACGGATAAAAGTGAGCTTATTGAAATTTTCGGCGATTAAATACTGGCTGCTGGCCGCCCCTAAAAAAACAAACACACCCGACCAAATATGCACCGATAGCGTAGGAGCCGAATAAGCATATTCCGGTTTATATAATTTATAAATTAAAGGCGCGGCAAATGTTATGATTATAGCTATAGGCAAACTCAGGTAAACCATCAGGTCGTACAAATGTTGTATGCGTTTTTTATATCGGGCAATATCATCACGTTTGGCGTTTAAAATTGCCGGGAACAAGGATGTTACAATTACCGCTGGTATTAAATTCCATGCCTCGCTTAATTGGGCAACAGTGGCGTACGCACCGGCCTCCTTTACGCTGTACATGTTTTGCAGCATGATCTGGTCTATCTTCATATACAAAGCAACCATTATACCTGATAACATTAAGGGCCATGAATATTTTAACAGCTTTTTGGAAAGTGTAAAATTGAACGACCAGTTAAATATGTTCCTTTGCTTGCGCTGGTAAGTGAAAAAATAGCCAACAGACAATAGTAAAAAATCAAGGGTATAAGCGTAAACGAAATATGGTAATGGCTGCCTTGTATAAATTAATATCAATTTTATCATGGCAGATATCAGGTTGCCCGCAATTTGAACCTGCATTATGTATTTTGATTGCACCTGCGACTGGAAATAGGCGTCAATTACCGTAAATGCCTGGATAACACCTATAAAAGAGAATATAAATACAAAACTGTATGGTGTTTCTTTGGCAGGATAGATGAAATAAGCAAGGTAGATCAAAGGGATACAGCAGAACCCCGCAAATACCTTCATCCAAAAGGATGTGCCTAATATCTGGTCGCGGTTATCAGGGAACTGGTGGAGCTCTTTGACGATAAACTGATCGAGCCCGAGGGTGGCAATGGCCGAAAAAAAGTAAATATAAACAGTGCCACCTGTTAAAATACCGTTATTTAATCTACCGAAATAATTGGCCACACTAATGCTGACAATCATTTTTATCAGCAAACTCCCAACACGGCCAACAAACAGCATCCCTGTATTTTTAAAATACTTTTCAAATGCCTGCTGATCGAAACCTGGGATACTGGGGAAGCGCATTCCTTTAGTTGATTATGTTGATTAGGTGAGTGGTTGATTAAGTTTATCGCTGATTACGCGTTATTAGTTTAATTGGTAAACATAACTAACTTAATCAACTTAATCCAACCCAATCAACTAATTCAACCAATCATTGATTCTGAAACTTCTTGGCATTTACTTTCCGCTCATTCTCATTCAGGAATATTTTACGCATACGGATGCTTTTAGGGGTTACCTCGATGTATTCATCAGCCTGTATGTACTCCATGGATTCTTCGAGCGAGAATTTTATTGCCGGTGCAATACGTACGTTTGTATCGCTGCCAGAGGCGCGCATGTTGGTTAATTGCTTACCTTTTGTGAGGTTGATCACCAAATCGTTATCACGGATATGCTCACCTAAAACTTGTCCTTCATATACATCCATTCCCGGATCAATATGAAAACGGCCACGATCCTGGAGCTTATCAATTGCAAAAGCGGTGGTTTTACCGGTATCCATCGATACCAATACCCCATTTAAACGACCGGGGATATGTCCCTTCCACGGTTCGTAGGCTTTAAAGCGGTGCGCCATTATAGCCTCGCCGCCGGTAGCGGTAAGTACGTTATTACGTAAACCGATAATACCCCGGGCAGGAATATCAAATTCCAAATGCTGCAGATCACCTTTGGGTTCCATCACCAGCAGGTCGCCTTTGCGCTGGGTTACCAGTTCAATCACCTTACCGGCAACTTCGCCGGGTACGTCAACTATCAAAGTTTCAATAGGCTCGCATTTAAGGCCATCAACTTCTTTTATAATCACTTGCGGCTGGCCTACCTGCAATTCATAGCCTTCCCGGCGCATGGTTTCTATCAATACCGATAAGTGAAGGATACCACGACCATAAACCAAATAGGAATCTGGCGATTCGGTCTCAAGAACTTTAAGCGCAAGGTTCTTTTCCATTTCTTTATAAAGACGGTCGCGCAGGTGGCGTGAGGTCACAAACTTCCCTTCTTTACCAAAAAACGGCGAAGTATTGATAGTAAACAGCATGTTCATGGTAGGTTCGTCAATTTTGATGATCGCCAATTGCTCAGGGTTTTCAAAATCGGCGATAGTATCGCCAATATCAAATCCTTCAATACCAACAACCGCGCAAATATCGCCCGAGCTTACTGATGTTGTTTTTACTTTTCCAAGCCCTTCAAAAGTGTATAGTTCTTTTATCCTTGATTTTTGAATAGTCCCGTCGCGTTTTACGAGGGAAACCGGCATGTTTTCCCTAATGGTACCACGTGCAACGCGGCCAATAGCGATACGGCCAACAAATGAAGAATAGTCCAGTGAAGTGATCTGCATTTGTAAAGTGCCTTCAACTTCAGGCGCCGGCGGAATAGTCTCCAGAATAGCATCCATAAGCGGGAAAATATTCTCAGTAGGTCGCTGCCAGTCGGTGCTCATCCATCCCTGTTTTGACGAACCGTAGATCACCGGGAAATCCAGTTGGTCTTCTGTTGCTTCAAGGTTATAAAATAGTTCAAATATTTGTTCGTAAACTTCTTCGGGGCGGCAGTTTTCTTTATCCACCTTGTTTACAACCACAATAGGTTTTAGGCCTAAAGCCAATGCCTTCTGCGTTACAAAACGGGTTTGCGGCATAGCTCCTTCAAAGGCATCACAAAGCAATAACACGCCATCGGCCATTTTTAATACGCGTTCCACCTCGCCGCCAAAGTCGGCGTGACCGGGGGTATCAATAATATTGATCTTAACATCTTTATACATTACCGAAACGTTTTTGGAAACAATGGTAATGCCGCGTTCGCGCTCCAGGTCGTTGCTATCCAGAATTAGTTCACCTGTCTGCTCATTATCCCTGAAAATTGAACAACTATGTAATATCTTATCCACCAAAGTAGTTTTACCATGGTCAACGTGTGCGATGATAGCTATATTTCTTATTTTTTGCATTAAACTGCGCCTCTAAATTTGGCGCAAAGGTACGCTTATTTAGCGAAATTTTGAAGCATTAACAAGTTATTGATGAAATAATGATTTGGGGATAACATTTAAATGGCTAAGTTGGGGTGAACGTTTGGTTAGGTGATTATCAGAACGCGCTGAATAATTTTAAAGGATTCAATGCTTTTTTGTGTTAATATTATGCCAAAGTTTTAACTTTGATTAAGACTTCAAATCTTCACAACCTTAAATCCATGGGCCATCTAAAAAAAATCTTTTCACTACTTGGTATCTTATCAACAATTTGCTTTACCTCAACAGCGCAAAAATTAAGTTTACCTGAAAATCGATTATTTGCAAGAAAATATAAAGCCGGCGAAACTTACCGATACAAAATAACCATGAGCGAGTATCATAACGGGGAGTTCGCGCTTACCAACATTGCCGTATGCGAATTAAAGGTAGTTGACAGCGCCGGGGTGCCATATGACGAGGTGCATTGGGTCTCTAAAAAAACCATCACACCAAAAGACACAACAGACCAAACCACCAGGGCACTTTTGGTAAAGCCATACCGGATCTCGCTTAGCGGCAATGGCCGGATTGATTTACCGAAGATAGATGTGGCTGAAATGACGGAGCCGATACAGGATTTTAACACCTTTTTTGTTGGCATTAGCCCGCAAATACAAGGAATTGAACACCTTAAAAACAGCGGTGACAGCACGGCAACAAAAGATCCGATTATAGCAGATTTTTCAAACGGAACATATATTTTAAAAGGGCAGGATTGCCTGGACATTATGATGAAACTGGTTAAGACTACCAGGGCAGAAACTATGTTGTTTACCTTATTTGCACCGCCCAAACAAAACAAGCTTACCTACCTGCTGCCCGACATGAATACTCCGGTGTTTAGCAATACCCCCAATAATTTCCAAATGGTTGCGCCTGCCGGAAAAGGTCTGTTTATGGTAAATTATGGGCGCGAATATTTTTACATCAACACTACGATTCGCAAATCGGATGGCAAAATTGTTAAAGCGGATATGTTTAACCAACTAAACTTAAAAATAAAGGTTAACTGCAATAATGAATACAAAAATTGCCAGATAGAGATTCCGTTTGCAGAGCAGCGTAAACTGACTTTGGAGCTTTTGTAATAAAATTTCAGCAAAATATATTTAATGTAAGTTGGTAGCTATTTGCCGGATTCTTTTTTCTTGATTGTTTTAAATTTTCCTTTTACATTTAACGTATGAAAAAAATATACGCCCTAATACTCACAGTATTAATTACTGTAACCATAACTAAGGCACAGGATGGCTGGGTTACGCATGTAGGTGATAACAGAATATCCGTTAAGTTTCCATCAGAACCAAAAGAGCTTACGCCGGGAAGTTTTATTGCGGTTGATAAAGACAGTGCAGCCTATGTTTTTACCATAGTTGATTTTGTAAAGGTAGCCGGTATTGATTCTGTAGCTTTAGCGCCATTGAAAACTACGCCCGAATTCGCTGCACAGCTAAAAACCGGCATGAAACAAAGTTTACCTGATGTTGATTTCCCGGATTTTAGTATCGGGACCTGGAAAGGGTTTACCAGTTACACTTCGTCGGGACTTGATTCGAAAAAGAAAAAATATGATATGTTCCTGTTTATCATCGGCAACAAATTATACAGCGTTTCCACCGTTAGAAATGATGGCGTAAGCACAAAAGGCCGGGACGATTTTTTTAACTCTATTCAACTCAGCAACTAAAAGCTACCTAAAATATAAAAAAGTGGTTTCGGATTTGACAACTTTCGGAAAGTTGTCAAATCTTTTTGGGTTCTATTTCCTGTTGCAAATTGATCTGAATCTTTCACTATCTTTTCAATAAAATCAATGCTTACCGTATTTCTCGTTTTGAAAAATTAGGATAATTTTATAGCCGAAAAAAACAAACCCAAATCCAATGGCCAATCAATATAATTACAATCAGCAGATGAACATTAAATATGATCATCTTGAACTGATCGATGTACCGGCAATTGTTGCTGAGAATAAGGAAAAGTGGTTTAATCAAACCCTCACGCAAATTAACGACAGTGTAGCGCGGATGGGGATTGTTGAGGGAGAATACCACTGGCACAAACACGATAATGATGACGAGTTCTTTTTTGTACTTGAGGGGAAATTGTTCGTTGATCTTGAAAGCCGCACCATAGAGCTCGGGCCGATGCAGGGCGTAACCGTTGGCAAAGGCATTCTGCACCGTACCCGTGCGCCTAAAAAAACAGTGATGTTAATGGTAGAGACCGCCGCTATTGACCCTATTGGGGATTAGTTCTGAGTCCAAAGTCTTGAGTCGCAAGTCTTAAGTCATCAATCGAAAATAGTAATCTGACTTTTGAATCAAGACTTTAGACTAACACTAAAGCCGAAAGGCTTTCTTAACCTTATCCACATAATCCAGCTTTTCCCAGGTAAACAGTTCCACTTCTTTTTTTACAACGGTGCCTTCGGGACTTGTAAATGTTTTGCTTACTACCTGGCTTGGTTTGCCGAAGTGGCCATAAGCCGCGGTTTCGCTGTAAATAGGGTTACGCAATTTAAAACGGGTTTCAATAGCGTAAGGGGTCATATTAAATATGGCCTCAACCCTTTTGGCAATTTCACCATCGTGTAAGCCAACCTTGCCGGTTGCATAGGTGTTTACATAAATACCCATTGGCTGGGCCACACCGATGGCGTAGGATACCTGTACCAATACTTCATCGCATACACCGGCTGCCACCAGGTTTTTGGCGATATGGCGGGTAGCATAAGCTGCGGAACGGTCGACCTTTGAAGGATCTTTGCCCGAAAACGCGCCGCCGCCATGGGCGCCTTTGCCGCCGTAAGTATCTACAATAATTTTACGGCCTGTTAAACCGGAGTCGCCATGCGGGCCGCCGATAACAAATTTTCCGGTTGGGTTAATATGATATTTAATGCCATCGCCAAAAAAATGTGCATATTTTGGGTATTTTGCCTTTACGCGTGGTATCAGGATGCTGATAATATCCTTACTGATCTTTACCAGCATGGTTTTTTCTTCATCAAAATCATCGTGCTGTGTTGATATTACGATGGCATCGATTCGCACAGGCTTATTATCATCATCATATTCAAGCGTTACCTGTGATTTTGCATCCGGGCGAAGGTATTTTATATCTGTATTTTCGCGGCGGATGGCTGCAAGTTCAATTAAAAGGGCATGTGCAATATCCAATGCCAGGGGCATGTAATTGTCTGTTTCGATAGTGGCATAACCAAACATCATTCCCTGGTCGCCGGCCCCTTGTTCCTCTTTCGCGGTACGGTCAACACCCTGGTTAATATCCGGCGATTGTTCATGAATGGCTGATAATACAGCGCATGAATTGCCATCGAACATATATTCGCCTTTGGTATAGCCAATTTTATTGATTACTTCACGGGCAATTTTTTGAACATCAAGGTAAGCCTTTGATTTTACTTCGCCGGCCAAAACAACCAGGCCGGTTGTAACCAGTGTTTCACAGGCTACCTTAGATTCGGGGTCGAAAGCTAAAAAATGATCAATCAAAGCATCCGATATCTGGTCGGCAACTTTATCCGGATGTCCTTCTGATACGGATTCTGAGGTAAATAAATATGACATAAATTTTATATGGTCAGGCGGCTAAAATAAAACAATTTTTACAAAGCCGAAAATAGATTTACTTTTGGCGGCAGAAATCATATGTAGTTGAAACGGAAAGCGTTATTTATTATAAACCCTATATCGGGCGGGAAAAAAAAGGACGGCGTTCCGGAATTGATCGAAAAACATCTTGATGCCAAGGTATTTGAGGCCGTTATTGTTTTTAGCGATGGCGTGGCACATGCCAGGCAAATTGCAAAAGAAGCCGCAAATAAATTCGACCTTATAGTAGCCGTTGGCGGCGATGGTACTGTAAATGAAGTTGCGTCATCGATTGTAGGAAGTGATACCATTTTGGGGATAATCCCATACGGATCAGGTAACGGCCTTTCACGTTTCCTGGGTATTTCCATGAGTGCGGAAAGAGCCATAAAAAACCTTGGCCCTGGGCATGTTGAAATTATAGATTCGGCAAAGTTGAACGGAAAGCCATTTTTTAATATGGCAGGCATGGGTTTTGATGCACATATTAGCGAGGTGTTCTCCCATGGTAAGAAAAGGGGCTTTCTTACTTATATTAAATCATCTTTTGAAGAAATTTACAAGTATAAACCACAGTTATACCACATAGAAATTGATGGTAAAGTTTATGAACGCGAAGCCTTTATGCTGAGTTTTGCAAATTCATCACAGTATGGTAATAACGCCCATATTTCACCAAAGGCATCAGTGCAGGATGGGTTACTGGATGTTTGTGTGATAAAACAGTTCCCCGTTTGGAGACTCGTGGAGATGGGTATCCGGATGATCACAAAAACATCAGATAAGACAAAGTATGTTGAGATCATTCGTGGTAGGGTGATAAAAGTTAAACGTAAGAACCAGGGACCTGTACACCTTGACGGCGAACCGCAGGCAACAGGTACAGAAATCCTGATTGAAGTTGTTCCGCATTCGTTAAAGGTAATTGTTGGTAATTCATATAAGAAAAGTCTTGGGTCTTGAGTCTAAAGTCTCGAGTCAGATTTTCTTTTTTTATTTTCACTTGGATTACGACAATTTCAACTTAAGACTTTGGACTCAAGACTAACGACTTAAAAGCATGTCAAAAAAGAATTTCACAGGTGTTGTTTACTCCACAGATCCTGATTTTAAATACCAGGAAAATGCCGGCAATTCGCCGGCTACAATGCCCCCGCAACAGCAAAACCTCAAAATTTATCTCGATCGAAAAGGCGGCGGGAAAGTAGTTACCCGCATCAACGGCTTTATTGGCGCCGATGCTGACCTTGAACTTATTGGTAAAAAGTTAAAGTCGAAATGCGGTGTTGGCGGATCGGTAAAGGACGGTGAAATTTTAATACAAGGCGATTTCAGGGATAAAGTTTTAACGCTGCTCCTGGCCGATGGCTATAAAGCGAAAAAGGCGGGGGGTTAGAGGTTGGAGATTAGAGATTAGTTTTTTAGGCAAAAAATAAAAGAGCTCTTTATAAACGATTCTTTTTCTGTTGACTTTCGGACTTTTCCGACTTTCGGACTAAAACAACTAACCTCTAATCTCCAGTCTCTAATCTCTCTACAACACTTAGTGTATTGGGCAATCTTCATAAATATCTGTTTTATAGATATTTACATAGTGTGTATAATCTACATTATGTAAAAAAATATACTGATTTACTTGTTTCATGGCATTTAAAACCAGTAATTTTGCGGCAACCAATTACACTATTTTAATGAGAAACCGTACTAACCAAATACCTGATCTGAGCTATATCGGGCTTGATCGGGCAAGGAATATTTATTTTCAGTTAAGCCCTGCTGAACTTGTTGAAGAAGCTTTAAAAAGAAATGAAGGTGTTTTAGCTGATAACGGCGCGCTTGCAATTGATACCGGCGAATTTACCGGGCGGTCCCCTAAAGATCGTTTTATTGTTGAGGATGAAATAACAAAAAACAATGTTTGGTGGGGTAAAGTAAATATCCGGTTTGATGCAGACAAATTTGACTCGCTGCTGCAAAAAGTTACCGCTTATCTTATATGCGGGGACATATTTGTTCGTGACTCCTGTGCTTGCGCCAACGAAAAATACCATATCGATATACGGGTTATTACCGAAACCGCTTATCAAAACCTGTTTGCACACCATTTATTTCTGCGCCCCGAAGTTATTAATGTGAATTCAGCGCCTGAATGGACAATAATAGCCGCTCCAGGCTTTAAAGCCGACCTTGAAGTTGACGGAACCCGCCAGCATAATTTTTCAATTATTAATTTTACTAAAAAAATTATCCTGATTGGCGGCACCGGGTATACAGGTGAGATAAAAAAGGGCGTTTTTTCGGTTTTAAACTTTATACTGCCGCATGAAAAGAAAGTACTTTCCATGCATTGCTCGGCCAATACCGGCGCAAAAGGTGATACAGCCATATTTTTTGGTTTATCCGGAACAGGCAAAACTACCCTCTCTGCCGACCCTGAACGCGGGCTTATAGGTGACGATGAACACGGCTGGAGTGATTACACCATATTTAATTTTGAAGGCGGATGTTATGCCAAATGTGCCGACCTGACCGCTGAAAAAGAACCGCAGATATTTGGCGCCATACAATTTGGCACATTGCTTGAAAATATTAATTTCGTAAAAGGCACCCGGAAGGTTAATTTTTCAAACACAGATAAAACAGAAAACACCCGCGTGGCATATCCTTTGTTTAATATAGGTGACGCGGTGATCCCATCAATAGGGGCATCACCTAAAAACATTTTCTTTTTAACAGCCGACGCTTTTGGGATACTGCCGCCTATTTCAAAACTGACGCCCGAACAGGCTATGTATCATTTTATTTCGGGATATACAGCCAAAATTGCGGGTACCGAAACAGGTATTACCGAGCCAAAAGCTACTTTTTCGGCTTGTTTTGGCGAGGCATTCCTTCCCCTTAACCCTGTTATCTATGCAAAACTGCTGGGTAATAAAATAAAAGCACACCAGGTAAATGTGTGGATGGTAAACACCGGCTGGTCCGGCGGCCCGTTTGGTACAGGAAAAAGAATTAAACTGAAATACACCCGCGCTATGATAACTGCAGCTTTAAATGGCGAACTTGATAATGTTGCCTACAATGAGCACCCTGTTTTTAACCTGATGATGCCGGTAAGCTGCCCGAATGTCCCCGATCATCTCCTCGATCCTAAAAATACATGGGCAAATGCTGAAAATTATGATGAAAAGGCAAATAGCCTTGCTATGGCATTTGTCAAAAACTTTGAGCAATATGCAAATTTCAGCAGTTCAGAGATCGTAAATGCAGGCCCAAATATGACTGTGTCAGCTTAGTAACATAATTTTTATACGTTATTGTTTGCTATTATTAAAAAAAATAGGTTTTATTGTAAAAAATTGTCTCTGCCAGTACAATTTTTATTTTTCATCGCGTTATGTATCCACCAATATACCTGCCGGGTGAAGTTTTTATTAAAAAATTATAAAGTATAATAAAAAAAGTTTTTTTAATTCATTAAAATTCTATTTTTGTTATTCCCTTAATAATTAGCATTTAACTAAATATAAATTATAAACTAAACATTAAAACTAAAAACTAAAACTAATGGCAAACGCACCAACAAAACCAACCAGTCCTGTTAAAAAAGAAGGCTCAAGCGCATCAGGCATGTTTGCAACGCTCACTATTCCTATCTGTCTCGCCGTTGCAATTTTGATCTACATGTTCATTTTGGGCGATTCGAGTCATTTTGAAGGGGGTGACGTAGAGAATGGCACACCCGATATTTATGGAACGGTACATAGAGGCGGTTTCCTTGTACCCCTTATCATGTCCTACGTATTAATTGTAATTGTTTTTTCCATCGAACGTTTTGTGGTTATTGGCAAGGCATCCGGAACGGGCAATGTCGACGCATTTGTCAGAAAAGTACAAAGTGCCCTTAATGTCGGTAATATCGACGCAGCAAACGCTGAATGCGACAAACAAAAAGGTTCCGTTGCAAACGTTATCAAATCCGCTTTGAAGAAATACAAAGAAATGGAAGTGGAAGTAGGGTTGGATGTCGATCAAAAATGTTTGGCTATTCAAAAAGACATCGAAGAAGCTACATCGCTTGAAATGCCTATGCTTGAGCAAAACTTAACTGTTATTGCAACATTGGTATCTATTGGTACCTTAACCGGATTGTTAGGTACAGTGCTTGGTATGATCCGTGCCTTCGCGGCCTTAGCAACTTCAGGAGCGCCTAATACAACTAAGCTATCAACCGCTATTTCCGAAGCCCTTGTTAACACCGCGTTTGGTATCAGTACATCGGCTATTTCAATTGTAATGTATAACGTGTTTACATCAAAAATCGACAAGCTTACATACGCGATTGACGAAACAGGGTTCAGCATAGTACAAACATTTGCTGCATCGCACAAAAACAGATAAAAACTCATTGGTGCTCAGTTTTCGCCCTACGGTAATACCGAAAGGGTAGTATAATCATAATATTAAAATTAATAAATTATGCCTAGAGTAAAAGTTGCCAGGAAAAGCACCTTCATAGATATGACAGCTATGTGCGATGTGGCGTTCCTGTTACTTACATTTTTTATATTAACAGCGAAGCCTAAAGTTGATGATCCAACAAAGGCCGAAGTTCCCTTCTCATCAAAAGAGAAGCTTGTTCCGGAAGATAATCTTGCCACGATTACCATTGGTAACCTTAACGGACAAGACAGGATATTTTATTCAGTTACCGGTTCCGACGTTCGTACCGAAGCGATAAAGGCGATGGGGCAAAAGTACAACGTGCCGTTTACACCCGAAGAGATCTATAAGTTTTCATTGCTTGAAGTATTTGGCGTGCCGATGAACCAGCTAAAGCAGTTCCTCGACCTCCCGGTGGATCAGCGTACCACCTTTCCGCAAGCCGGGATCCAGGCCGACACAACAGCTTCCAACGAGTTAGGGAACTGGATATACTTTTCGCGCCAGGCCGAACGTGGCTTACATGACAGGGACCTGGACATCGCTATCAAAGGGGATAGACGTGAGCAATATCCAATTATCGATGAAGTAATCGGCATATTGGGAAAACAAAAAAAATTCAAATTTGATTTAATTACCGACCTGAGAGCGGCACCAAAAAAATAAAAGACTATGGCAGAATTAGATACCTCCGGCGGGGGTAAACATAAAGGCGGGAAAATAAGAAGTAAAAAGGCTTCAACACGTGTCGATCTGACTGCGATGGTTGATCTGGCTTTCTTGCTGATTACCTTCTTTATGCTTACCACTACGCTTAGTAAAAAGAAAGCAATGGACCTGGCTGTGCCAGATACTTCAGTGCCACAAAGCCACATTGCTTTTGCGGCTACCCGCTCAATGACTATCCTTTTAGGAAGCCATAACAAGCTGGAATGGTATATGGGCGAAGTCGGTAAAACTCCGCCTACTGTAGATAATTACGGCAAGGATGGTTTACGCAAAGCGCTGATAGAGAATGGGAAAAAAGTTGCGGAAACGCATGCAGCACCTGATAATTTCATGCTCGTTTTGATAAAGCCAAGTGACAAATCAACTTACGAGAACCTGGTTACAACGCTGGACGAAATGAGCATTACCAATGTCCAGTCCTACGCCATTGTGAAAATTTTACCAATTGAAGTTGCTGATTTGCAAAAGAATGGTTTATATTAGTAATATTACAATTACTATTAACGTTAATTAATATTAAAGTCGAAAAAATGTTTGGATCAAAATTAGACATATTAGATCAAAAATGGATTGATTTTGTTTTTGAAGACCGTAATAAAGCTTATGGTGCATACGAATTAAGAAGGGACAACGATCGGAACACCAGCAAGGCCCTTTGGATAGGCGTTGTAGTATTTATTTTCCTTATATCTGCAAATACAATTATCAATATGATCGAGGGTTTCATCCCCAAGGCCAAAGAAAAAGTGAAGATCACTAATGTAGTGCTTGCCGCCCCGCCGATAGATCCAAAAAAACCACCTCCGCCGCCCCCGCCGGAACCGCCAAAACCAAAGATTGACCAGGTTAAATTCCCTCCTCCGGTTGTTAAAGCGGATAATGAGGTGAAAGAAAAACCGCCAACCGTAAAAGAACTGGAAGTTGCTGACCCCGGTCAAAAGAACCTGAAAGGCGATAAAAATGCTGATGTTACTATTGATGAACCTGTAGGTACATCTGATGCAAAAGTTACCGAAGATGATGCTAATAAGATATTTACTTCAGTAGAGCAGCAACCACTGTTTCCGGGCGGAATAGATGCATTTTATAAATTTTTGGGTAAAAATATCAGGTACCCTGCTGTTGCGCGTGAAAATGGCACCCAGGGGAAGGTTATTATGCAGTTTGTAGTAGAGAAAGACGGATCTTTAACAGATATTAAGGTAGCAAGAGGTATAGGCGATGGCTGTGATGAAGAAGCAACCCGCGTATTAAAAGCATCCCCTCATTGGTCGGCAGGTGTGCAAAACGGTCGTAAAGTACGTGTTGCCTATACTGTTCCGATCTCCTTTACATTAGGAACTGAAAATTAATAAATCAATGTTATCTAACCATAACGAGCAAAAATCGCCCAAAAGGCGGTTTTTGCTTATTTTAGGAGTTATGGTTTTTAGCGCTGTAACTGTTTTTGGATTAATGGTTATTTTTTGGGATAGGATGCTGCCAAATATCCCCCAAAAGCAAAAGAGATTATATGGGGGTGTGATCATAATTTATGCCATTCTGCGTTTTTCACGTGTTTTTAAAAGGAAACAAGATGAAATATGAACTTAAGGTTATTGGTGTTACTGCGCTTGTCCCGATAGCCATCGGGATGCTTATGCTTGGTCAAAGCTGCAAACAAAAAGCAAAAAACGATAACCTTGATCGCTTTACTTCAAACAAGGCCGAATTTGTTGTGGATGAATCATTTCAACCTATAGTTGATGAAGAACTTTATATTTTTAAGGCTGCGTATACCAACGTAGACCCAAAAATTGTATATGCGCCCGAAAACAATGAAATAAATCTTTTAATGGCCGATAGCGCAAGGGTTGTAATTCTTTCGCGTGATTTAAATCCGCAGGAATATGACGCTTTATTAAAGACCAGAAACCTGAGGCCTGTTATTGACCGCTTCGCCATTGACGCGGTTGCAATAATTGTAAATGAAGCATCAAAAGATACCGATATTACCGTAAGTGAACTAAAAAAAATGCTTAACGGAGATACTAAGACGGATAAAAATATCGTTTTTGATAACCCTAACTCCAGTTTAGTAAGATATTTAAAGGAATTTTCTGGCAGCAAGGAGTTTAGGCAAAAAAATATTTACTCCCTTAAATCAAATAAAGAGGTTATAAAATACGTCAGCGAACATCCGGATGCTATTGGAATAACGGGCTTCAGCTGGCTCAATGATCCTGATAAAGACTATGCTGATGCTGTGCAAAAGGTTAAAATTGTGGGTGTTAAAGACGATACCGGCAAAAACCCATCGCAACAGTATTATACACCATCGCAAAATACATTGGCATTAAAGCAATATCCGCTCACCCGGAATTTGTATATATTAAATTGCACCGGTAAAAATGGTTTGGGTATGGAATTTGCAGGGTTTATGAAAAGTGACAGGGGACAAAGGATAATTCTAAAATCGGGACTTTTACCTGATAATATACCCGGAAGAGAGATAACGATTGAGAAAAAAATAAAACAATAAACATTTGATGATCATTTTTGTATAAACTTGTTTCAACTTGTATATGCAAATTCAGTCAAAAAAATATATTATTGCACAATGAAATGCAGGTAAATGAAT
>Ga0207042_1009_pt1 | contig 72455 bp, 65 predicted proteins | sample Alteio_BWMinCont_70_FD_153310 | JGI IMG/M metagenome (GOLD analysis project Ga0207042, IMG submission 153310) | Enriched cells from forest soil in Barre Woods Harvard Forest LTER site, Petersham, Massachusetts, United States -... | ecosystem: Environmental > Terrestrial > Soil > Temperate forest >... | reverse complement strand
TGCATGATGTTATTAAAGTCTTCGAAAATATGAAGATCGCGCGCAACGACGTTAAAAAACTCCCAATTGTAGTCCCATAACTGGTCGCGGGAGAAATGCGTCAAAAAGTAGTATTGCCAATAACGCGTCTTGTTCACTTCAGCGCGTGTGCGCATATCGGGCCCGAAATCAAATGCCTTGCAGTGCGCGCCATTTGCACCACTGCTGTCGATACAGAACAAATAAGGCACTTCGTTGGCAGGCAAACTCTGTTTCGCAACCAATGGCGACCAGGCAAACTTCACGTGCTGGCGTTCGTGGATTTTGTCGATGCTGTCGAACATCTGCGTAGGGATCTTTTTCCAATCGTTCAAAAACACCCAGCGTTTTAGACTCGGATCTGCCGAACGCAAATGCAGATTCTGCTCGGGAAAAACCTCGACAAGTTGTGCGTAGCCAAATTTAATCGCCGCTTTGTCATATAGCCCAATACCGTTGAAATCTGAGTTCCACATGGCGTGGTAATCCATGATGGAGGAATACATTCCCTCCGACTGTCGCAAACAATCTTGCGTCGTCATTTGGTAGTTTTGACCTGCCTCTTTCGCAACTTTTTGTATGTTCTCTCGTTCAGCAACGCAATTTGCCAGCGCTGCTTGCACCGAATGATTCGTGGATGCCTGTGTTGCAAGAGCAAGGTCGGATGGCAGATTGTTCAATTCCCAAAAACGCTTGCCATAGTTCAATGGGTCTTTGGAACCCGCCATATTGTGTGTCAGACCAACATTGTGCCCCACTTCGTGTAAAATCACGGCGGTGTAGACAGCCTCACGAATTTTCTCAAAGCGTTGTTGTGGCGTAAGATCCTTGTAAAGGAGGGCGGTACCGATCACCAGATTGTCAAGAAATTCAGGCGGGTCCATAAACCCTGTGCTCATTCTTGCGAGTTCTTTTTTTCTTTTCAGCACTTGCGCAGGCAAATCTCCTCCACGGGCTGGAGAGACATGGTCGAGTAAGTCTTCGCCGATATCGACCTCGCGGCGAATTGCGCCCCGTATGTCGGCTCCGAGCAAAAGAAATTCATCACTCCATCCGTTGCCACGGGATTTAAAGAGCTTTCTTTCCAATGGAGTGTCTCTTAGCATAGCGAGGCGCGCGCTCGGGGCAGTCTCGGAACTACTCACGAGCAGAGAGTTAGCTGCTTGTAGCGCAGCAAAGCGATCGTTCATCTTTCCTAAGGCGTGGTTCGATGGAAGTAAGCTTCCCTCTTTTTTGATATCGGCTAGTTTTTTCGCCATATAAGCGCGCACATCGTTACCAAAGACCAAATCACCAAATTGGACGTTGCCATTGAGGGCATCAATCTGGCTTGACGCCTGTGCCGCCATCTTGTCGATGTACCACAGATTGACATTGGCAACAGATTTGATGATCTCTCCCGTCAGAGAATCTGCAAGCATTGGGCCGAGGCCACTCCACGATGTGAGCGCTTGTTTAGTGATGAGATTCAGCATGTTGTAACGCAAATCGCCAACACGCTGATAGTGAAATGCATTGCTGCTATTCTTGGTATAATATTCGAGTGCCGAGCAAAGCATTTCGAGTTGTGCCTTCGCCTGTGATTCCTGATTTTGCCTGTCAGAAAACGATGCTTGGGTATTTGGATCGTTGGCGGCATCCATGGCTTTTTTGACAGCATTGATATCGAGCTGCGCGGCTGAGCTCACTTGGTTTTGGATTTCCACGGGCTGTTTTGCCAAAACATCCTCAACATTGTTCACGTTGCACGTGTTCTCATGCAGGATCCACATGTTTGGAACGTCGTCAATGCTTTGGTATTTTTGTGGCTGGGCGTAGAAAACCAGCTCTTTAAATGCGCGGTTCCATTCTTGTTCTACCCTTCTCGATGCACTCAGCAGATTTTGTGGATGTTGCACATTGGTGTAGTAAACGATTGGGTTTGGTTCTCGTTGCTCGATTGGAATGATGGATCCATCGTCGTTCTTAGACCTTTTCCAAATATTGAAACGGGTAATGTTTTGTAGCCTGCCGCTGTCTACTGATCCTCGACGTTTGTCCCATGTTTGCCTTCCGGAGAATCCAAGACGATAGAAACCAAATTTCTCCCAAATAGGGAGTTTTTTGGTAAATCCGCTTTTGTCGCGAAGCTCTTTATTATTTTCGTCCACCAGCGATACATGATCGGGATAGTGAAGTGGTTCATAATCGTTGTTCGCAGCTTTCTTGCGAAAGGAGAGTCGAACGTCGATCACTGGTGCTGCAGCATCAGAACGGTGGGCTTGGCCATAGGCACCAAAATAGGCCAATGCGTCCACATGCATGGCTTGACGCGTGGTCACATCAAAATAGTCTTGGTCAAAATGCCATCGATTGGGATTGGCGGGGCTATTTTGCTGCACAGAATAAGATGTTTCCTTTGGTACGGTGCCAGGGCCAAACATCGTGGCGTATTCATCCGCGCGCTCGATCTCGGCGATCACGTTTTTGCTAAAATCTGCACGAAAATAGCGGCGTGTATCCCAAGCGGGGCGCCAAACATGATCCTCTTTGATCAAATTTGACTGCTCGAGCGTCATCAAGTCTATATCGCGCATGATATCGAAGTGTTCATTGATGCGAAAAGCGACGACTGGTGCGCCACGATAATTCGCCTGTGCGCCCGGTTCCAGCTCACCTTCGGAACCCGGAACAGCAGCATGAGATCGCCAACCAATGAGATAGTTCTCCGTAATTTCGAAACGGATTGTTTCGGGATGTAGCCAATGTCCCTCGCCGATCGAAACAGCCTTGGTATTGGTTGGCGTGTCAATTACCGTGAGCGCATAATACCAATCATCGTTGCCAAGTGCCTGAGTTTCCCAATTGGCGTTGAAGTACGCCTTATCCCAATAAGGGTTAACCACGCGATTCACGTCGCCATTATGATTCGAGCATGACACCAAATGCAGCAATGCTGTGAATGTTAAAAAAGACAGGCCGAGTGCACGCACAGTCATTTTTTTTGGTCCTTTTAAATTCCCATCTGGACGTCCACAAAAAACTGCGTTTGATTCTTTCCAGGAGTAACAAAATCAAAGAAAGGAAAGTTAATATTCCCATTCTTCGCGTAACTTGCCTGATAACTAAGGACGCCACCCGACAACGCCAAGTCAAACGCGACGGGGAGCTGGTAACTGTAGGCGATCTTTCCGAGCACTGCTTCGGTGAAATTCTGGCCACTTGCATAGGTGCCCTGCAGATCCGGTGCATCTGCCAAGGGCCGCAGAAAGGCGATATGCCATTCCACGCCTGCGCTCAAGCTGTGACGAGAGGGTGAATAAGAAACACTGAGGGCATTTTTAAGAATGCCGAGGGCTTGGCGACCAGAGACATTGCAAGTGCCATCGCTATTTCTTTGATCTCCTCGGCCAGCAACGAAGCCGAGCATGTAGTCTTCCAGTGCGAAGTCAGAGTCATAAGGATTGATGACTGGGGGTAAATTGGTATAGTTGCATGGCAGTGTTTTTGCCGGTCCGGAGTGAATATAGCCGGTGAATCCCGGAGACCAGCCGATTGCAAAGTCAGATTTTTTCCATTGCACTGTGCCGCCTATTGAGAGCCCGACCAATCGATTCAGTGCGCGAGACATAGCTGACGCGGGAAATATGGCACCGATGCGCGGCATAAAACTGAGGCCGATTTGGTCTATGACAAATCCTTTCGGCATGGCGAGCGACAACGATACATCGGAGAATTTGGGCCGCCGGATATAGTCACTGACCGACGTTTGATAAGAGTCGAGCCAAGCAACATCCATGCTGACACCAGCGGACAACACCATCTGGGGGGCGTGCCAAAACTGCGGCAAATTATAGTGCGGGGAGAAAAACAGGGATGTAGTGAACAAAGGGGTCTGCCTATAACCTGGAACAAAGGTTCCGATTCCTACGGAATTGGTCACCGAAAAACTGGCGCCGAGTGGAAATTGGGCTTTTTTGTCTAAGGATTCCGACTCAAGCTGGTTTTCGGCCAAAACACCTTGTTCATCCTCCGATTTGGCGGCAAATACTGACGTGGCGAAGGCTAAGGTACAAACGAAAATCCACTGTTTCATATGCCGATCCCCATCTCAGTATTCAAATTGAGATAGTGGAGAGAGAGCTTATTTGGCGGACCGACTAATTATGTGTTAATAACTCTATTTTGCCCTTTGGTGACGTTTTGCTTGCTCTCATCGCCTGTCTGGTTCTTCTTATTGTCGGCCCCTGGTTGGACGCGCTGATCAGAAAGCACGTGCGCACGAAGTTTGCTTACGATCGCTTTATCTTGATCGCGGCTGGCGGATTTGTTGTCTTGCATATTTTCCCTGAGAGCCTGGCGACTATGGGCGTGGTAGCGTTTATACCCCTGCTGCTTGGCGTGTGTTTGCCCATTGTCGTCGAGCATACGTTGCATGATGGCACGCGTCAGATGCATCTTGCAGTGCTGGCGTTGATTGTCTTTGGCGTCGGCTTGCATACTTTCTTCGATGGCTTTGCGCTTTCGCTTCCGAGCCAAGTCTTGCCGATTGGCATCGTGCTACATCGCTTTCCCGAGAGCGTGCTGGTGTGGCAAATGTTGCGCGGGAAAAAGCCCTACGCGTATCTTGGGCTGGTTGCTGTCGGCATTGCAATTATTAGCGGGTATACGGTGGGAAGATTCTACGCGGAAGAATTACATGGATCTATGCTCGCAGCGGTGCAGGCTTTTATCGCGGGATCACTGTTGCACGTGATGTTCCATGGCGGCAAAAAGCATCGGCATGAATCTCCCTCTCCCGCTGGCGGGAGAGGGACCAAGGGTGAGGGTGGGAAGTAGCGATACGCTTCTTTTCCACCCTCATCCTTAATCCTTCTCCCGCCAGCGGGAGAAGGAAATCTTGGCGTCTCAATTAGAGCATTTGCAAGAAGCTAGCTTCCGTAATGATCTGGATCTTCGCCCCCTGTTGCACCAGCTTCTCTGCTTCTTTTTGCTTGGTGCTCTTCGCATGCTCCCCTAACAGCGGCGATCCCTCATCCCCCACAACCAAATAATCCGTGCTCGACGTCACACCAGAAGGCGTCTTCCCACCCACTTGCTGCACCTTCTTCTGCGCCTCTTTGCGCTCCAGCGTCGCCATCTTGCCGGTAAACACCACACTCTTGCCAAACAGCACATGCGACGGATCTGCTTCGATCTTCTTCTCGCGCACGATTTTCACAACATCGAGTAGCGCCTCAATGTCATCACGATACAAACGCAAGCCTTCGACCAGAGCATTGGCAATAGACTCCCCGATGCCAAATATATGCGCAAGCTCACCTTGAGTAGCCTGCAGCAACGCATGCAGATCCGGGTATTGCTGGGCGATGGTTGCAGCAACGGTCGGCCCGATTTCACCAATACCAAGCGCCGTCAAAAACACCGGCAGTGTCACTTCGCGTTTCGCATTCACACTCGCTACAAGCTTCGTAGCAAGCGTCTTCCCCATGCGCTCGAGAGGTAGCAAATCGTTGATTTGCAGCCCATACAAATCAGCCGGCTTCTTCACCAGCCCTGTGCTCACCAAGGTTTGCACTAGCCTATCGCCAAATCCCTCCAGATCCATGACGGCGCAAAAATGCAAGATACGCGACACAATGACCTGTGGGCATCGCTCGGGGTGCTCACAACGCAAAAAGTCGCCGTCCTCAATCACTGGACCGCCACAAGAAGGACACGCAGTCGGAACAGCGAATGGTTCGCCTCCGGGCGCGAGCACGCGTTCTACATGCGGAATCACACCACCACGACGAACGATTTCGACCCGCGCGTTTTTGCTCAACGCAAGCTCTTTGAACATGCCCAAGTTGTGCAGCGAGGCGCGCGTGACTGTTGCCCCGGAGACAAACACGGGTCGCACAATCGCCACGGGTGTAATTACGCCCATACGCGCCACCGACCATTCCACATCGACGAGTTCCGTTTGCGCACTATCGCCTTGAAATTTGTAAGCGATGGCAAAACGTGGGTGGTGAGCAGTCTCACCAAGCCGCTCTTGCTCGCTGATTCGATCGGCACGAAATACCACGCCGTCTATTTCATAGTCGAGTGTCTCGCGTTCCTTCGCAAAAGTACGCACCGCTTCTATAACGTCTTTGTCATCGTTGCACACAACGATGTGTGGAGGAGAGAAGCCAAGCTCTTTGAGCAAGCCAAATTTCTCTTGCTCACTCGCAAGCGCCGCCCCCCGAATGTCATAAGGAAAAAACGACAGCCCATACGCGGCAGATTTCTCCATCTCTTTTTGCTTCAACGCACCTGCTGCTAAATTGCGTGGATTGGCAAACTGACTCGCATAATGCTTTTTAAAGCGCGACAATTTCATGTGCACTTCGCCGCGCACTTCCAGACCGTCTTCGCCGAGCACATGCTTCGCGATCTGCGTGGGGACATCTGTAATGCGACTCACATTGGCCGTGACATTTTCTCCTTGTTTGCCATCGCCGCGTGTAGCGCTTAGCACCAGGTGCCCATGCGCATCGTAATGGATAGAGCAGGCCACTCCATCGATTTTAGCCATGGCGATCACAGGCCCGCGAATTTTCTCGCGCCATTTTAAAAACGTCGCATCGTCATAGCATTTGTCGAGCGATAGCATGGGGCGTTTATGAACGACGGCGTCGAAGTTGGCAGCGCCCCCCTCCGCGATATCAACGCCGATTTCATCGAGCACTGGTGACTCTGGTCGAGCAACGCGAAGCGCTTCTACCAACTTGTCAAACGCTTCGTCTGTGATCTCCGGCGCATTCTGCGCAAAATAAGCCACATTATGGTGCCGCACCAACTGCTCGAGTTGGTCGGCATCCATATGAGATAACTGAGCCAGAAGCTCAGTGCTTTTTTTTAAAATATCCTGACTTGTCATCTCGCTCCGAGAATTAGCATGCGAATTTCTTCAGCAATTTCTACAGAAGATTTGAGTGCCCCACCAATGATTTTCTCCGGCATGACTTCTCCTATCTTGTGAATATCTCCGTTTCTTTTATGCAGATAAATCGATTGTGCTCGAGAGGGTCTCACTTCTTTCGAAAAATCAACAGGCTGAGATGAGATGCCCTTGTAGCCGCGACCCATGGCAAAGCGGTTGCCGGTTTCAACGCCGCGCTCGACAATGCGTTTGGCGTTACTCGTGGAACGATCATTGAGATTTTCCTCAGGTGCCTGCTGATGCGTGACGTACCCGCCGCTAGCGCCGCAAATTCTGGTCATGGTGATACCTCCGGTGGTTTACGGCTATAACTGTTCTCAACGCTCAGCTATTTCGCAAGCAGGGATGGCTGTAGACTTGTGAGGCCATCGTTGGTGGCAATCCACAGGATATCGTTGGTGGCGTCGTAGAGCAAATCGTTGATGTGGTTGGATTTTAAGCCTCGAGGAAGACTTGGATCAACTACGTAAGACTTCCATTCAGTACCATTAAAGCTCTCTAGACCGTCGATGGTAGCGAACCATGCGTTTTTCGCCTTGTCGACAGCAATGGCTTTGACAGTCTTACCCTCTAACCCATGCACCGATGCAGCCCCCTCCGGGTGGTTGATGAGTTGCAGCATATCTATTCGGGTGACGCCTTTTCCATTAGAACCGACCCATACATGTTCGGGAGCATCATGCTTATCGCTGCGCATGACATTAATGGCGGGATGTCGATCATGCAAGGCCACTTCTATCACTCTCCGGAAGGCGCTATTTTCAGTCAGGCCATCGTATACGTAGATACCCTTTTTCGAGGTGGCATACCATTGGTGTGGACCGACGAAGCCTATGGCTGTGATGTTACCTGCAGTAGCGAACTGAATTTTTTGTATCCGCTTGCTAGATGCGTTAAAAATGCCAATTGCGGGGTAGGAGTAATTGTAAGTAATAGCTATAATATATGCATTGTTGTTATTAGTAGCAAGAATTGCCCCAAAGTGCCTTGCCATCGTCGTATGATGCCTGGAAAGGACTGTCCAATGCGCAGCTGTACTGTCTGGATCAAAGTGCTTTGCGCTGTTTCCATGGTCAACCACCCATACCTCGCCATCCTGCGTAACACCTAACTCATCGATGTGGTTGTCGTCGAGCTGGCCTGGCGTCGCCACATAGGTTGCGTTGATCGATTTCGATTCATAGTCGTAACGCTGCAAGCCTTTGTCGGTCCCGATCCATAATTCGGATTTGTTGTCTTTGTTTCGTAAAGCCAGTTTGAGGATTTGCTTGCTTACCAAGCCTGTCAATGGGATCTTTGTCGCGCCGTCGTCGGCCAGAGCTGCTGTCGAGTCCTTTTTCAGAACACCGGCAATATTTGTTGCTCCGGCAAAGAGTATTTCTCCCCGAGCCTCCTGAATAGCAAGTGCGGACCACTGCGCGCTGCTTATATATCTTGGCACAAATATGTCGGTATCTTGGTCGCGTCGCAGAAAAATTTTGTGGTCGCCAATCACCCAAAGCTGATTGCCATGAACAGCCATTTGCGTAATGTCATGTTGAGCCAGAATGTCTTTCCACACAGTCTTGTTAAATACATATAGTCCCTTGCCCTTTGTTCCCACCCATATCCAATCATCACCAGTAAACGCGATCGCCGTTACTGGGTGCTTCACATCTGTCACTTCAGACCAGCCGGTGGCGTCTTTTTTCCACAAGCCCTTCTCCGTACCAAGCCACAACACGCCACCTTTGTTGGCAAAAGCGGTGATCTTATCCGTCATGCCGGTTGGACCATCGACTTTCTTCCAGCCATCGGCCGCAAAATGCCAAAGTGCCTCTTCCGTCGCCACATATTTGTCACCAATACCGCGAACAGGATGCGCCAGCTCCGTCGGTGCTGACCACCTCGTCCCCGTGAGAATATTCAAACCCTTTTCCGTACCAACATAAATATTTTGTGCATCAAACCCAATCGCAGTCACATGATCCGACGTGATACGGCTTGTGGATTGCCGATAGACAATCGCTTGCTTGGTGGTCTCGTTGTACTTGATCAATCCACCAGCTTTTGTGCCAAGCCAAATATTGCCCTGGGCGTCAAATGCAGCAGTGGTGAATTGGTGATCATAAGGTAAGATCGTGTTCCATGGCGATCGAACACCCCGCGGCGCAGCCGTGTTTGCAGCACCGCCATTGTTCGTGTCTGCCGGTGGTGGTGGTGGTGGTTGTCCGCCCGGTGGCCCATTATCGTCTGGTGGCGGTGTTGTGCCCGTTGGAGGCGTGGTTCCTGCTGGCGGCGTCGCGGGATTCACTCTCGCTTTGCCGCCTACGGTCGGCTCGTCGTTGACAGGAGCCGCAGGCTCATTCAGCGTCTCAGTGTCCCACCCAAACTTTTTCAATGTGCCAAAATCACATTGGAATGCCGTTAACGTGAGAACAAGAAGCAAGAAGAAATATAACCTCAAACGCATGCTATCCCCCAAGCCAATACCGCGTCAGTCCGCCGCCATTTGTGCCGATCCATAAGTAATTATTTTCGCTGTCGTAGGTGACATCTCGCACATCGTTGGTTTGCAAACCATTTGGCGTATTGACCAAGTCAGATGAAAAGGAATTCCATTGCCCTTTGTTGGCTCCGGTAATGAAAAACGTGCTCAATCCGCCACCTGTGGCGATCCAGAGATTGCCGTTGCCGTCGAGGGCAAATGCGCGAATATCGTTACTGGCAGGGCCACCGCCGACGGCGCCTGCCGTGAAGAGCTTCCAGGTTGGAAGAATTCCGCCTTGGAGCTGTGGGGCTAGATAACGCGCGACACCTGCGCCTTCGCCAAACCAGATGCTACCCTGGCCGTCTGTAATAGCAGCACGAAAGTCAAAGCTGCCGGTAATTAAACTTCTAACGAGCACTCCACCGGTGGCAGTGTTGTCATATTGCGTCACTTTTTGGCCATCGGAATAGACGAAAACACCACCGTCGGTGCCTAACCAATCTTGGTTTGTTAACGAACGCGTAATCGCTCTAACCTTATCAACAACTGAATAGCTACTCCATGTTGTCGTCGCCAATTGAAATGTACTTACGCCTGTGTCCGTCCCCACAAGCATATCCGGCTCTGCAAGAGCCAGCGTATAGACCGTATTGCTATTCAGCTCATTGGCGCCCTTGGTGAAATGTTGCCAGGTCTTGGTTTTATCGTGGTAGACATTCACCCCCGTGACGGTGTCAAAAATTGTCGAAATGCGAGATGGTGTATAAACAGCCACCCAAACGTCGTCATTTGATGTCACAGCCAGCGCGCGTACCTGATTGGCCGCGAGTCCACCCGCGATCGACGCTGTGCTTTGCTCGGTAAATGCTTGCCAGTTAATGCCATCAAAGCGATTCAGACCCGAATCCGTACCGACCCAGATCACACCATTATTGGCAGCAACCCGAGTCACGATGTTGCTCAACATATTCGCTGCCGGAGTCTTGTAGGTGCACCAGAGTTCCTTCACTCCGATCGTCACCTGTGAGGCATTCACGTTGCCAAAAGCATCGGTTGCCTGCACTTGCAGTGTAACCTGTTCTTCTTCGCTACAGTTTGAAAGCGAAGCCACAGAAAACGTCGGATTCACCGCCTGTTGATTTGCTAGCCAAGTCACACGTGGCCCAGTGGTGTCCACTTGGGTCCAGTTCAAAAAAACAGCACTCTTCGCTTGCGCAACATCAACCGAAACCGACGAATTGGTGCCTGTCCCAATCACCGCAGGCGCACTGATGTCCAACACGGTGCTGGGCGTGGAGCAAGCAACGAGATGCACCGCTAATAGGGCGATAAGTGGCAGGAAATTACGCATGGAACAATCGTAATACAGAGGCCTGCTATAAAGCAAACAAGTGGCCGCTCCATCGTAATGGCAATTCTAATCAATGGGCACTATGCAAATTTGGGACCCGTTCTAAACGCCTTGGGCGTGACAAAATATAGCCTGGGGTGGACGCGTGCGCTTTGGCGCGCGGGAACCCCAGGTAAAACGCCTCCTCAATTTTGAAGCCCCATCGGGGCGACACTCACCCGGTACTGAAAATAACAAGAATTGTGATTTGCAGTACCAGCGACAGGTGCTAGATTGGTACTGCAAACATTAAAAATCGTTGTTTGCAGTACCAAATAGGGTGGTAACTATGTCAAAAAAACGGGCCCATCAGTTTATTGGGCGAAAAAAAGAACTTGCAGAACTTGAACGTTTTACCAAAAAAAGGTCAGCATCATTTATTGTGGTGCGGGGCAGAAGGCGTATTGGAAAGAGCCGGCTGATTGAGCAGTTTGGCAAGCAGTTTGATGCATTTTACAGCTTTATGGGGCTGGCGCCTGAAAAACATGTGACAACTCAGCATCAGTTAGAAGAATTTTCCCTCCAGATGGCACAACAATTTAAAACGCCAAAGGCCCGCTATGACGATTGGGGCGACGCATTATGGGCTGTGAGTGAGCAAGTAAAATCGGGGAAAGTGTTGTTGTTGTTTGATGAAATTTCTTGGATGGGATCTGAGGATCCAACGTTTCTTGGGAAGATCAAGAACTTTTGGGATCAGCATCTTAAAAAAAATGACCAACTCATCTTCATTGTGTGCGGCTCAGCATCTTCATGGATTGAAAAAAACATCTTGAGCAGTACGGGATTCTTGGGTCGCATTTCATATACGTTAACGCTTGAAGAGATTTCGCTCAACGACTGTGCTCTTTTTTGGGGCGCAAGCGCAAAACACATCTCTGCCTACGAAAAGCTGAAAATTTTTGCCGTTACGGGTGGTGTGCCAAAGTACCTTGAAGAAGTAGACTTCAGGCTGAGTGCCGAAGAAAACATCAGAAATCTTTGCTTTAAAAAGGGCGGGTTTTTGGTGAATGAATTTAATAATATTTTTTCAGATTTATTTTTGCGCGACAGCGCTCTGTATCGAGAAATTGTACAAACCTTGGTGTCAGGATCGAAAGAGCCACAGGAGATTTGTAACGCTTTACAGATTAAGCAAACGGGAAGATTTAGTGAGTATCTTGAGGAGCTTGCATTGGCCGGCTTTGTTAAACGAGATTACACCTGGCGCATTGAAAGTGGGCATGACTCGAAGTTGAGTAAATATCGTCTAAGCGATAATTATCTACGTTTTTATTTAAAATATATTGCCAAATATCACACCAAGATTGCGCGGGATAGTTTTTCCATAAAATCGATTAGTAGCCTGCCTGAGTTGCAAACAATTTTTGGATTGCAGTTCGAAAATCTGGTGCTCAATAATCGCAAAGAAATTCATAAGGCACTGGGGCTACGTGCTGAAGAGATTGTTTCTGAGAACCCCTACTTTCAGCGACCGACCACGAACCGCCAGGGTTGTCAGATTGACTACATGATACAGACAAAATTTAATACATTGTATGTGTGTGAAATAAAATTTTCCAAAAAACCTGTTGGTGTAGAGGTTATTGAGGAGATAAAGACAAAAATTGATCGGTTAAAGCAATTGCGAGCTTATTCCGTAAGGCCAGTCCTGATCCACGTCAATGGCATTGATGACGAGATTGAGCAACAGGATTTTTTTGCCTCTATCATCGATTTCGGGCAGCTTCTTGAAGGTTCATAAATTCCCGAACCGTCACCTGCACTTTTCAGTTTTCCCTAATTTTTAACTAGTCCAGATTACACTTTTCCGCGCGCCAAATTGATGTTTTCTTGATTTGGTGAGATTTTTTCACCCCCCTCGACGAAGATCTTCTTCAGGTCTAAACGCCTTGGGCGTGACAAAATATAGCCTGGGGTGGACGCGTGCGCTTTGGCGCGCGGGAACCCCAGGTAAGACGCCTCCCTAATTTTGAAGCCCCATCGGGGCGGCATTCATAATCGTCTGCAAAACAGCAAAATGTCGATTTATGGATGATAAGTTTTTATTGCGATAAACTTATCATTATGCTACCTTGGTAAAAGAGGTGGTCATGTCTATTGCTTCACAAGTAAAGGAAAAAATAGCGCAATTTCCTGCGGGCAGTATCCTCAATTACACAGATTTCGCTGACCTTGGTAATTTTCAGGCGGTAGCTCTCAACCTAAGCCGGCTCAGCAAAACTGGTGGCTTAAGAAGGCTATCCAAGGGGCAATACTATGTGGCTCAGAAAACGCAATTCGGATTATTGATGCCGTCCGAAGGCCAAATCATCGATAAATTACTTCAGCAAACAGGGGGCTACATTGCTGGCTTTTCTGCTTTAAATGATATCGGTGTGAGCTCGCAAATTCCAAGCGAAATCACGATTCTCGGCAGCCGTTCAAACAGAACGCGTCGTGTTGGCGCTCTGCGCATCAAATTTATCGTCGGTGGCAGCAAAGATGCACAACCAGAGGAGTCAGCCCTCACCAATATTCTTGAAACCCTTCGCCTATTCAAGAGCATACCTAATGGTAGCATCGACGTTACACTTCAAAGGCTAAAGACTTCTCTGCAGAGATTAAGTGCGCGCGAAATAAGTAGGCTGACTACTTTGTCACAGCCATATAGACCATCGGTTCGCGCACTCTTAGGTGCTCTTCTTCAAAATCTGCAGTTGCCGCAATGGAAGAAGTTGAAAAAAGATCTGAACCCCATGACTGCTTACACATTTGGTGTTTCAGATGCGCAGTTGCCCAATCGAAGCTTTTGGAGAATACGTTGAAATTGCACGAGAACATCCAGGACTTTCAGACGCTCATCGCTGCAACATCCCAGGATTTGGGCATCAGGGAAGTTTACGTCGAAAAAGACTATTGGCTAACCCTCATTCTGAAACGCTTGAGTCAAGCCAAGGAATCCGCGGAGATTATATTTAAGGGCGGAACTTCTCTTTCCAAAGCTTACAATATCGTACGACGTTTTTCCGAAGACATTGATCTTGCGGTAGCAGAAAACTCTCGCACTCAGTCTCAAACAGAAGCACTTCTAAAAAGAATGGCGAAATTGTTAACGCAACCGCCTTTCGAGGAAGTGGTCCAAGACGGCGTCACAAACAAAAAGGGGAAATTTCGACGTACCATACATCAATATCCGTGATTCAAGAATATGAACTGGGGCCTATTTTTGTTTATGTCTTAGACTACAGGATAACGTTCGCTGAGAAAATTCTTTCCCTCTTCTACGCAAGTATGATGGACGGCAGCGCATCAATCAAGGAAACACGGGCTCGGGTTCGCCATTTTTATGACCTGACGATGCTCCTTCGCCAAACTGACGTCGCCAATTTTTTAAGCAGCGCGGATTTTTATCCGCGGGTACAAAATATTCGGCGAGACGATGAAGAGCTTAATACACGTGAGAAATGGTCCAAATTCAAACTTTCGGCAGCACCGTTGTTTAGCAATTCAAGCGATGTTACGGCCCGTATTCGCCGAATTTTCAACCCTGATATGGAACCGTTCGTTTTCCAGCCAGAAGACTTGCCGCCATTTACAGAAGTGGAGGAGACTATCCGAACCATCGGCGAGCGGATCAAACAGCTTGACCTCTAGCAAAATGTTGATTGCGGATGATAAGCTGAGTGAATTTATTTCGACAAGGTTATCGATTTCGGGCAGCTTCTTGAAGGTTCATAAATTCTCGAGCTGTCATCTGTACTTTGCAGTTTTCACTGATTTTTGTCTAGTTCAGATGACACTTTCTCCACACGCCAAAAAAAAGCGGGAAGCCAACGCTTCCCGCTGTCTGCATCCTTATGATGGATACCTTACTGTTGTATGCACATGCTCCCGGTCAGCGTTCCACAAGCAGCGCCAGTAGGCGTTGTCTGTGCATTCACCAAAGTGGTCGCGCTAGCGCATAACCCAGCAAAATTTGGAGCGGCAACGGCCGAGCATGCACCATTGGCTACTGCTACACTATTAATAGTAGTGGTAGCTGCTGGTGTGTTTGCAAGCCAACTGCACAAGGTATACGCGCTGCCGGCCGCCGTTGCGCCCGTTGGCAGCGTACCGATACATCCAGCCGACCCGGGATTTGCCGGATAAGTTGCGCCAGCAGCGGTTTGCGGTACGGTGAATGTACCGCAATAGGTCGCTTGCGCAGTCGCTGCTGCTGGTGTTGTGCTGGGTACACATGTAAAGGTCGTTGTCGCTGGTGCCGTTACAGGATACACATATCCAGGCAGCCACAAGCGAGTCAAACCACCTGCGTTTGTGCCAATCCATAGAGTACTTGCGCCGGAATCGTACCATATTGCGTTGATGGCGACGCCAACAGGCCCCTCTTGGCCATTCGAGCTTACTGGGAAGGACGTCCATGTGCCCGCCGAATAATTACCCGCCGTGGTCGGCTGAAACAGATACAAACCGCCTGCTGTGGCGATCCATGCATTGCCATTTCCATCAACAGCAATGCCATTGACAGTGTTTGAGCCACTTGAGGTAGTTGAATTAATCACAGGCAGTTTTGTCCATGTGCCACCCGTTGCAGCGCGAGACGTCGGAGGAGTGTACACATTCAACACCAGCCCTTGCGAACCGCTGAGAGATGTGAACTGCTGGCCTACCCACATATTGTTGTTTGTATCTCGATAAAGGGCACCAATCGTACCAGTGCCGCCAAACCTGCCGGGCAAAAGAAGAGCCGGGGATGCAAAAGTTGCAGTTGCCACGGCCGTGCTCGTGGCGGTACTGCCTACTGGAAAAATCTGCACGCCCGCTGAGGCTCCAAACCATGCATCTACCGGTGTGGCTGCATCAAATGTGATCACTGTGGTGCCCGCAGTGACAGTCGGCAATGGCACAAATGCGGTTGTCGTAGTCGCCGGGGCCGCGGCAGTATTGGGAAGATAGGCCGCACTTGCGCTTGTGCCAATGTACACATTGTTCGATGGATCAATCGCAACACCAGTCACGTTGGCATTGGGAATGCTGGCGGCGAACGTCGTCCAGGCAGCACCATTGAAGCTCTGAAGGTTCTTCGAGGCTGGTGCGACCCACACAGTCCCGGTGCTATCTACTGCCAAGCCATTCATATTAATGGCATTTGCAGCGAGCTGACCCGGAGCAGTCGTCATACCCGACCATGTTCCAGTAGCTCCATTGTAGGTCGATAGACCACTCACCGTTCCAACATATAATTTCAGAGTACCCGCAGTACCGCCAATACCCTGACCTGTACCTGAAGCGGCTAGCGCAAACACACCGGTAGCCAGAGGCCCTTTGGCCCCCGTGGGATCGCCTGCCACTGCTGCCATCGTGCACCAGGTATTGGCTGCCGTCAGAGCATAGGTTGCAGTCGCCGTGCGTGTTCCATCGCCAGATGTCGCCGACCCCGTAACAGAAATAGCTTCTGTTGTATTACAGGCCGTATCGTTAGGGATATATGACGCTGTCAATAATCCGCCAGTGGTGACTGCCGCACCGTTGGGCGCAGGCGCTACGTACCAAGTAATGGGAAGCAATGCGTTGTTATTTTGGGTATCTGTCGCTGTCGTTGGCAACTGCACCCCGGCACCACCAGCACCAATTGTGGCTATCGCCAGCGTTCCTGGAAAGGTAATACCCTCTGCGCCCTGCGTAGGTGTAGGTGACGTACTACTCTTGTTGGGGCAACTACTGCCACTAAAAACCAAGCCCATGCCAATCAGCGCCACAGCGCCCAGCATAGACGACCGATTGCTTCTTACTATCTTGCTCATATCCTCTCCATCTCCGTGTGGCACGCCTTGCATGCAGGAAATTTTTATCCTTCACTGCCAAGAATACCGCACAAGCAATTTGCAATGCAAATTAAGTACCGCTTTTTTTTAGCTCCGAGGCGCCCGACGCCAGCTCAACGGGCGTAAGACCGCTATCTTTCGCGATGATAGAGAGATCCTTCGGGCGTAGTTGGCCAGTTTGACGTGCTGAATCACGTAACAGGATGCGAATTTTTGGGTCTGGCACTTATTATGCAAAGAAACATTATGCTTGAAAACATTATGTTTTGGTGCATAATAAGATAATGAGGTTTATTGGTCGGGAACGCGAATTGACTCGCCTGGACCGGGTTGCGAAAGCAACATCCGGTGGCTTGGTCGTTATTTGGGGCAGACGCCGCGTCGGTAAAACCCGACTTTTGCTTGAATGGGTTCGCCGCCATCATGGCGTTTACTGGGTGGCCGATGAATCGGCGATGGCACTGCAAATACGCAACTTTGCAAAAGCCCTTGAGGCCCGCCTGCCAGGATTTGGTCAAGTTGAATATCCGCACTGGACTGTGTTTTTTTCGCATCTTGCCAAGCAAGCAAAGCAGGCGAACTTTCGCGGGCCCATTGTGATTGATGAGTTGCCTTATCTGATTGAAACCTCGCCAGAGTTTGCGAGCGTTCTGCAGCGTTTCATTGATCATGATGCTTCCACGGCGAAACTCATCATTGCTATTTGCGGATCCAGCCAACGCATGATGCAAGGGGCAGTGCTCGACTCTTCGGCGCCACTATATGGACGTGCTAAAGAACTCATCAAGCTTTCACCCATACCGGCAGGCCATATTCAGTCTGCTCTCTCGCTGTCAACGGCGCAAAAAGCCGTAGAAGCTTATACACTTTGGGGGGGAATTCCACGGTATTGGGAACTTGCTGAAGACTTTGGCCAAGATCTATTCGGCGCAGCAGATAATTTGGTGCTGGATGCCATGGGACCGCTACATGAGGAGCCGCACCGGCTTTTACTTGAAGAAACGCCGTCGGCCATCAGCGTAAGGCCAATTCTCGACGCTATCGGACTTGGTGCAAGTAGGCCTTCCGAAATTGCGAGTAGGCTCAGGTTGCCAGCAACCTCGCTCGCACGCCCACTCGCAAAGCTGATGGAACTTGACTTGGTCGAACGGGAAGTGCCCTTTGATATGTCCGAGCATGCAACCAAGCGCGCTCTGTATAAAATCAAAGATCCTTTTCTGCGATTTTGGTTTGAAACTGTAGGCCCACAAAGGTCGACATTGTCACAGTCGCCGCTAGGCCCACGAAAAAAATGGTTTGAAGAGCGGTTTCCAGGGCTGTGTGGACGCGCATGGGAAGAACTATGCCGCAGCGCAGTGCCTTCGCTCAGCGCGAGCCTTGGTGGCATAGACTTTGGCCCCGCCGGAAGATTTTGGCACGGAAAAGGGCCCGAATGGGATATTGTGGCAGAATCTCTTGATGGCAAAACGCTCTTGCTCGCCGAGGCTAAATTTCTTCCCAAAAATGTTCAGCCTGCCACGATTCAACACGTTTTGAATGGCCTGATCGCTAAAGGCATTCCACCTATACATCGCAATCCAAACGCACAGATCCTTTACGGTCTATTTGTTCCCTCGCCGCCAAAAATGAAGTTACCCGATCACGTGTGCTTGATCGACGCTGCGAGCGTCATGGATGCACTGCTGTAACGCTACGCCGCCATCTCAACAGGCGTAAAACCGCCATCTTCCGCGATATCAAACACGCCGAGATCAGTAATCACGCGGTTCACACAGCGAAGTCCGGTGAGTGGCAAGGTACACTCCGGGACCAATTTTGACTTGCCATTTTTATCGTGGTGCATCATCAAACAAATCACCCGTTTGGCACCACTCGCCAAATCCATCGCCCCACCCATGCCGGTGACTTTTTCCCCCGGCACTGCCCAGTTAGCCAAGTCACCATGCGCCGAAACCTGCATGCCGCCCAAAATAGCGACATCGACATGCCCACCACGCACCATGGCAAAGCTTAGTGTTGAGTCAAAGGTACTGCCGCCAGGTAAAATGGTAACGGTTTGCTTACCGGCATTGACGATTTGTGGATCCTCTTCACCTTCGAAAGGAAAGGGACCCATGCCGAGCAAACCATTTTCGGAGTGGATAACGACGTCGCGTCCATCGAGGTAATTGGCGACAAGCGTTGGGATACCGATGCCTAGGTTGACGATCTCACCATCGTGAATGTCTTGCGCTGCGCGCGCGGCCATTTGTTCGCGGGTCCATGCCATTTTTTACCTACGATCGATTCCCCGGCAAACACACCGTGCCGCCCTGACAGCGATAGCCTGCACGGCAGTCCGTGTCTATGCGGCATGATGCCAAACACATGCTCACGTTCATGGAGTTATCAATTACACAAGTGCCACCTTCGCCACACATCGTTTGTTCAAACGTGCAGTCAAATTTCATGCAGTAGCCACCAACAAACCCCGTCGCGCCATTTTCGTCGCTCTCCGGCGTGCAGACAGATCCAGCTTCGCAGTTTGCATCGGTGGTGCAGGGTGATCCAACTTGGCCTTGGGCGCTTGCGGAAACAGCAAACAGAGAAAGTACCATCGCAACGGTCAGTTTTATGATTCGGTCTACCATGGCTACCCTCGTCGATTTGCGGTTGGAATCTGTTGATTTATCGACGACGGGTGCTAAAAGTTTCGCATGATCGACGTGATTGAAAAACTCCGACATTCGTTTTTTCTTGGAACCACCAAAACAGAAGAATGGCGAGACGGCCAGCTCGATGCCCTCGATCGGTTATTTAAAGAAAATGAGGACGCACTCATTCAAGCTCTGGCGCAAGATCTCGGTCGGCCAGCGTTTGAAGCCTATGTGGCTGATATCGCGACTATCCGCGCGGAAATCGAGCACGCACGAAAGAACTTGTCGCGCTGGATGAAAGCACGTCGCGTATGCACGCCGATTGTCAATGCGCCGGCCAAGAGTTTTATACAGCCCGAGCCACTTGGTGTCGTGCTCATTCTGGGCGCATGGAATTATCCCTTACAGCTTGTGCTGGGACCGTTGATACCGGCTCTCGCGGCGGGTAATTGTGTTTTGCTCAAGCCATCTGAGTTGGCGCCTCATGCGTCGAAGATCATCGCCACGCTGGTACCAAAATATCTCGACCAAAGCTGCGTTTGCGTGGTGGAAGGCGGCGCAAAAGAATCCGCAGCGCTTCTCGAAGAGAAATTTGACCACATTTTTTACACCGGCGGCCAACGCGTAGGCAGAATCGTGCTTGAGAAAGCGGCCAAATATTTAACGCCAGTGACCCTTGAACTTGGCGGCAAGAGCCCCGCTATTGTCGATAGAAAAGTTGAACTCGAAATTGCGGCCAAGCGCATTGTCTGGGGAAGATTTATGAATGCCGGGCAGACATGCATCGCGCCCGACTATGTGCTTGCACATGAATCTATTAAGAAGCCACTGATCGAGGCAATGCAGAAGTACATCTCAGTTTTTTATGGCGATACGCCCAAGACCAGCAAAGACTATGGTCGCATTGTGAGTGAGGCGCATGTGAATCGGCTCGCTGCTCTGCTCGAGGGGCAGGTGATCAGCTGTGGTGGGGAAGTAGATGTCAAAGAAAAGTATGTCGCGCCGACGATTTTGTCGGATGTAGATCCGGAGTCACCGGTGATGCAAGAGGAGATTTTTGGTCCGATTTTGCCGGTGGTGACCGTCGCGCATATGGAAGAGGCCATTCAATTTGTGAATAAGCGCGACAAACCATTGGCGCTGTATTTGTTTTCCAAAGACCCCGAACTGCAAAAAACGGTGCAGTTAAACACCAGCTCGGGTGGGCTGTGCATCAACGATGTGTTGGTGCATACCGTCGTTCCCGATTTACCATTTGGTGGCATTGGGGCAAGCGGCATGGGTGCTTACCATGGGCACTTTGGGTTTAATACGTTTAGCCATCAAAAAGCTGTGGTGATGGGCAGCACATATGTAGATATCCCACTACGCTACCCGCCGTTTCGCGCGATGGGGATGAAAATAGCAAAATGGCTGATGTAAAAACACTAGAAGTCGCCGAGATGCAAACGCGCTGCGGTCGCCCTGTCCAGCTCAGGCCACATCTTTTTGCGATTATTGACCTTTGATTTTTGTTCGTTATAACCTTCGCGAATGACGTCGGCACGCATCTTTGCCGGAAAATAGTCGGGATGTGGACCTTCCTCGATCTCCTCGAGAAATTGGATCATTGGCTCTGGGCTAATGTTCACCTCAGCCATCGCGCGCCCCGCGAACAGATCTGCGCGCGTCTCTTCAAATCGACAAAGTTCATTGATCTCTTCACGGTTCAGATCTTTCTTGGTCTTGTACTCTGCCCATCGGTGTGGCCTGTGGCCAACCTCATGTGCGAGGGCACCAATGAGCACACTCGGGTTTTTCTGAAATTTAAGCAAAAACCGCACACCAATAAATATCGTTCCGTGGCCGTCGATCATCGCTAAGGTACCGTCGGCAAGTTGGAGCCGATAGTCTTTCTCTTGATCTCCCACCATCACAGCAAATTTCTTTCGGTACTTATCAAGCAGAGCCAAAATCTCTGTGACTTCTGGAAAGTCATCTTCGTCTAGTACAGGTGGCTTGCGCTTGCCAAACAGCGCCTCCTCTACCTGGTCCCCTACCGGCCTGGCCTCCTTGGCCCCTTCGGTAGCCTTCGGCCACTGTGGCCCAAACGGGTTGATTGTGCTCGACATTCCACCAGATGAGATACGACTCGGCATGCTACTAATTATAACCATCTCGGCAGATATGGCCAATTCTTAGCCAAAATAATGTCCTACCTTCTAGAACCAAACACAGGAGGAACACCATGCCCACAATCATCAGCCAACCCCAAGCCCAAAACGCCAGTCAAACCGCCCAGCAGACTTCAGACAATGCGACAGAGGCCTTGATCCCTGAGCGATCGGAGCCCTTTACAGAACTCCATGATTTCTGGGAAGCCAAAACCGGCTCAGCTCACACAGGCACGCAGACGACTGCCAGTAGCCAAGCGCCCGCACAAGAAAGCAACTTCGAGAAAGCTCTCAAGTTTTGGAAGCAAAAAGAAACAAATCACGGGTAAGCGCCCGGGAAGGGCGGCAGCATGTATCAATGTGCACCGTTGCTGCTGCTCTTCCCTCCCGTTGTGAAAAGAAGCGCCGTGTTATTGGCAATTGATGCTTGGTGAAAGCTAAACATAGACGCCGCGTGCGCGCTTGTTTGCACGCCAATTGTTGCGACTACACCCTTATCGAACGCGTTATCGCCGCTCGTGACATTTTTGTAATTAAAGAGAATATCCGAGCTATCCTCAAAAAGCACAACCTGAAACGTAAACCCCGCCTGCTTCCCATATTGTGGTACATCTCGCCACTCGATCACAAGCTCTCTGTTTGGCGCACTGCCTAGAGTTTGATAGTAAACATCTTGGCTACCCGCACCCATCAGATCTTCCCAGTAGGGTGCAATGAGTGTCGCAAACGAATCGAATGGCAGCGCAACATTGTCGGCACTCAAAATCACGTTTTCAGTCATGCTGATGCCACCATTGCTGTCGACGTATAGCTTCGTAAATCCACGCGTATCGCCAGCGAAATGGACAGGGAAATCCGAAGTGATCGTGTTGACTGTGTCATCCCCAATATGAACAGGTGTGCCTGTAATCGTTCGATAATTGAAGGGTGCGCTCTGCGATTGGTAAGTTCCCCAATTGCTCGGATCATAGGCAAGCACACTCACAACATCGGCGCCTGGAAAGTTAAGTGAGTACTGACCTGCTGTCTGTGGAGCCCATTGCTTGGAAAAAATTCCTGTGCCGTCGTCAACGAGTTGCACAGATCCGCCGGCCGCACCTAACGAAACGCTCACTGGCCCATTCGGTCGAGCACAGTTAATGCTAAGCTCCGATAAGCCAACCGCAGAACCGATCGCAACGCTCATCGAATCCACCGTTGGCGCAAGACGCGACGTCACAACTTGGTTTTGACACGTGAGAGAACCTGTGCCATCTGTGCCCGCGCCGCGAACGCGCCTTCCCGAAAGGGTGCTGGTGGCTCCCGTAGAAGGAACTCCGCCAGCAACAATGAGATTCTTAATGCTCTTCCAATCAAGCGTCGGATCGTGGGATTTCAGCATCGCAGCAATGCCTGTGACATAGGGAGTTGCCATGGAAGTTCCACTCAGAAGTTCGTACCCATTGTTCAGATAGGTGCTCAAGATATCAACACCTGGGGCGGTCACGTGCACAGAGTGCTTTCCATAATCAGAGAAGGGTGCGAGTTGATCATTTCGATCAATTGCGCCCACAGAAATGATATTGGGCAACTTGTAGTTGGCAGGATAAGTATCCACCACGTCGTTATTGGCAGTGGCATTGTCGGCAGCTGTGATAAATAGAATTCCCTGCTGCTCCTGCGCTTGAATCGCGTCGTAGAGCGCTTGCGAGTAAGGGCCACCACCCCATGAATTATTGGTAGCGACGATATTGAGCGGAGATTTTTGTCGCTTTGCCAAAGCCAAGAAATAATTGAGGCAGGCAATTGCATCACTGACGTTGCCTGATCCATCTGCATCGAGAAACTTGCATGCGATCATCGATACCTTTTTGTTTACCCCGCTGACGCTGTTGCTCCCTTGTGCACCGATGATGCCCGCCACGTGCGTGCCATGGCCGTTGTCATCCATAGGGTCACCGTTCTTCTTGATCGCATTGATCCCATGTATATCGTCGATATAGCCGTCGTTGTCGTCATCAATCCCGTTGCCGGCAATTTCCAAGGGATTTACCCAGACATTAGCAGCCAACGCGGGGTGGTTGTAAGAGATTCCTGTATCGACGATACCAATTACAACGTCAGAACTTCCGGTTGTCAAATTCCACATTCCCAGCGCGTTGATATCGACATCTACTTTGCCGCCGGATTGGCCAGTATTATGCAGCGCCCATTGATCGGAAAATTGCGCGGTGCTTGGCGTATCCAAAGCATGAACGATATAATCTGGCTCCGCATAGAGAACGCTCGGGTCATTCATATATTGCGCAGCGGCGTCTTCGGCCGCGAGCCCCGCTGGCAATCGAACAAGCTCAAGGCCATCTGGCAATTGGTAGCGACGAACGACCTTTGTACCTAGAACGGCATGCAATGCCGATACTTGCTCAGCGCTCACATGTCGCCGGTGCCTGACCAGCAGATGAGCTGGCCTGCTCGGATAAGTCGTGCTCTGAGAAGCTGCATGAGCCTCGTGCGTCAATCCGGCGAAAGTGAAGAATACCAGCACCCAGAATTGTTTCACACCCATTACGACACCTCAATTATTGACGACGTCTTTGGTTAGACTTGATTTGACGCATCACATATGCTTTTAGTTCAATTAGATTTAACAACATTCCCAAGGAGACGAAATGCCAGATCGAGCTGCAATGGATGGCGTCATCGATGAAATTGTGCGTTCGGACTCCCCAAGAGTGAAAGTGGCGGTCGTAGACATCGATGGAGTGCTCCGTGGAAAATACATCCATAAAGATAAATTTCTCCATGCTGCGCGAGGTGGTTTTGGCTTTTGCAGCGTGATTTTTGGCTGGGATTCCGGCGACGTCTGTTACGACAACACAACATTTTCCGGCGGACACAACGGCTATCCAGATGCGCAGGCGCGAATTGACTTGGCAACCCATCGCAACATTCCATGGGACGACAACATCCCATTTTTCCTTGCCGACTTTGAGGATGATGCAGGAAAGCCCTTGCCCGTTTGTCCGCGACAATTACTGAAAACAGTGATCGCGCGTGCAAAAGATGCTGGATTTGTTGCCAATTGTGGCATTGAGTTCGAATGGTTTAATTTTGAAGAGACACCGCAATCGTTTGTCGATAAAAACCATATGAACCCGACCCCTATTTCTCCGGGGATGTTTGGCTATTCGATTACGCGGCAAGCCCTCAATCAACCTTTTTTTGCGGCACTCATGGAAGAGATGCAAGATTTTCGTGTCCCCATCGAAGGGCTTCATACCGAGACTGGACCGGGCGTTTTGGAGGCCGCGATTTTGTATTCGGACGCGCTCGAGGCTGCTGATCGTGCGGTGCTTTTCAAATCGGCGGCTAAAGAAATAGGGCTCCGCTTTGGCATCATGCCAAGCTTTATGGCAAAGTGGAACAGCAATTTGCCAGGCTGCAGCGGGCATTTGCACCAGAGTTTGTGGGATGAGAAGCACGAGAAAAATGTCTTTTTCGACGAAAAAGATCCACGTCGGATGAGCCAGACGTTTAAGCACTATTTAGCCGGGCAAATGGCTCTCTTGCCGGAAATACTGCCCTTCTTTGCGCCCAACGTGAACAGCTACAAGCGCTTGGTCGAGGGCTACTGGGCACCGACCTCTACCACATGGGGAGTGGATAACCGAACTGTTGCTTTTCGGGTGATTCCAGGTAGCGCACATTCCACGAGATTGGAGACACGCGTGCCGGGGTCTGATATCAACGCCTACCTAACGGTTGCGGCCGCGCTTGCAAGCGGACTATATGGTATCGAACATAAACTTCCACTCACGGATGCGCCTGTAACAGGCAGTGCTTACCTCGAGAATCGAGGAAAAAAACTTGCGCGCAATTTGCTTGAGGCGACTGAGCTCTTGCAAAAATCGACAATCGCTCGAGAAATTCTTGGCGAACAATTCGTTGAACATTTTGCCGCCACAAGAATGTGGGAGTGGAGGCAATTTCAAAAGTCTGTAACGTCGTTTGAAATGCAACGCTATTTCGAGATTATCTAGAGGCCAATCCGATGCATGATGTGAATCACATTGTTCGCTACAGTTTTCCCACTGCGATTTATTTTGGTGCCAAGGCAAGAAATCTCCTACCTGACCAACTACGCGTAAATCACGTCAGGCGCCCCTTGGTTGTGACAGATGCCGGGCTTGCCAAATTGCCAGTATTCTCGTCGTTCCTAGACGTGTTGCAGCGGGATCATCTTTCGCCTGCCGCATTTTCTGGCATCTATGGCAACCCTACACTGTCGCAAGTTGCGCAAGGCGTGCAAGCCTATCGCGCACACAACGCTGACGCAATCGTTGCAATCGGCGGCGGCGCGGCGATGGATGTGGCAAAAGCTATCGGGCTTCTCGCTCATCACCCGGGCCATTTGTTCGACTACGAAGATGGCAAAGCAGACGCAAGGCCATTTGATCAACCTATACCCTACTTGGTGGCGTTGCCAACAACGTCTGGCACGGGCAGCGAAGTGGGAAGAAGCACGGTCATTTCTGACGATCAAACCAAGGTGAAGAAAATTATTTTTGATCCGTGTTTGCTGCCCAAACTTGTCTTAGCGGATCCAGAGCTCACACTGGAATTGCCGGCGCACGTGACTGCAGCAACTGGCATGGATGCCTTAAGCCATCTCCTCGAGAGTTTCATTGCCAAGGGTTTTCATCCTATTTGTGAAGGCATTGCTCTCGAGGGGATCTCGATTGTCGCACGGTATTTGCCCAAGTGCGTGGATGCGTCGGCACGCGATCTCCATGCACGCGGCATGATGATGAATGCAGCCATGATGGGTGCAATCGCTTTTCAAAAGGGTCTTGGCGTCACGCATTCTTGCGCGCATGCCCTGTCCACGGTTTGCGATCTTCACCATGGCCTCGCCAATGGCATCATGTTGCCCCATGCCATGACGTTCAATCTACCACACGTTGAAGAGAAGTTTAAACGCGTGTCGAAAATGATCGATGTTGGCCATGGCAAAGCAGAAGATGTCATCGATTGGCTACGCGATCTTCAAGCAGCCTGCCAAGTACCGACGCTGCTTAGGGAAGTGGGTGTAAAGCAGTCGCATCTCAAAGATCTGGTGCATTACGCCACCATTGATACATGCCATCTGTCGAACCCGATTACAGTGACTTCGAGTGATTTCGAGGCGATTTTTAAACAGGCGATTTAGCGATGTCCGACACTCCAGAAACCATTGCCCAGAAACTCACCGAGGCTAGACGAGCGCAGCCCCTATGGCAAAATGTATCGGGTAAGATCCGCAAAGAAGCCATAGGACGCTTCGGATCCTTGTTGCGCGAAAACACCGAGGCATTAGCGCGAACGCTGTCTGAAGAGACCGGCAAGCCAATTGTCCAGGCACGCGCCGAGATCAAAGCCACCGATGGCCGCATTGCTTTTTTTCTTGAGCATATTGATGACGCGATGCAGCCACAGATAGTGAGCCGCGCGGGGGATAGCATCGAGGAACAAATCATCCGCGAGCCACTGGGTGTCATCGCCAATATTTCGGCTTGGAATTATCCCTATTTTATTGGCACCAACGTTTTTGTCCCCGCGCTTTTGACTGGCAACGCAGTGCTTTATAAACCATCCGAGTTCGCTTCCATGACCGGGCAAAAGATTGCGCAGCTTCTGCAACAATCGGGTGTGCCGGCGGGTATATTTTCTCTGATCGAGGGCGAGGGTGACGTTGGAGCAAAACTACTCGAGTCTGAGATTGACGCTGTTTTTTTTACTGGCTCCTATACCACAGGCAAAAAAATTGCGGCGACTATCGGACCACGCATGATCAAGATGCAGCTTGAGCTGGGTGGCAAAGATCCAGCTTATGTGCGTGAAGATGCCGATGTCGAGGCCACTGCGTGCGCGCTTGCAGAAGGTGCATTCTATAACGCTGGGCAGAGCTGTTGTTCTGTAGAGCGTATTTATGTGCACGCGCGCATTGCCGATCCATTTGTGGCGAGGTTTGTGCAAGAAGTAGAAAGCTATGTTATTGGCAATCCACTGGATGACAAGACGTTTATTGGGCCGTTAACTCGCCCTTCACAAATCGATGTTCTGCAAAACCAAGTGGACGATGCCAAAAGCAAGGGTGCGCGCGTGTTATGCGGTGGAAGTCGCCTTGCGCGACAAGGCAATTATTTCGCCCCGACCGTGGTGACAAATACCAATCACCAGATGCTGATCATGCGAGAGGAGAGCTTTGGTCCTGTGATTGGAATTCAGGTGGCTCAAGACGACGATGAAGCTTTGCAGATGATGCAAGACACCGAGTACGGCTTAACAGCGAGTGTATATAGTCGTTCGCGTGAACAATCCGAGAAGATACTGCGCCAACTCAAAGTGGGCACTGGCTATTGGAACTGCTGCGATCGCGTGAGCCCCCGCTTGCCATGGACCGGGCGCAAGCACTCAGGCATCGGGACGACGCTATCTATTGAGGGAATACGCACGTTTACTGAACCCAAAGCATTGCACTTGAGAAAAGCGTAAGTTAGCATCGCAATAAGATGAACAATTCACGTTTTACCATTTACGTATTTCTGCTTACTTTTTTAATTAGTTTGCTTTTAGTTTTACAGCTCCTTTGGACATTTATAACACCGGTGGTGCTGGCATTGGTGATGGTATCAATTTTTCACCCAGTCTATCGTTTCATGTTGCGAGTTTTCAGGGGTGTTAAGTCTCTGGCTGCGGGTCTGACGACGTTGTTAATTGTGCTCTGTGTCATGATTCCCTTTGGTTTCTTTATCGCCTCGCTATCACAGCAAGCGCTTTCATTTTATGAGCAAAGCAGGGGCACAAATCTTTTTGGCAACTTGTTTGCTAACTTGTCGAGCACACATCCGGTGATTGCACATTTGCATGATCTAGCGATCTCGATAGGAATCAACGTTCCTGCAGAGAAACTCGCGCAAGAGATTACTGGCCTTGTGCAGTCGTTTGGTCTTTTCGTCTATGATACGCTGACAGCAGTGGCCTCGAACGCTTTATTGATTGGCGTTTATTTTCTCGTCACGATGGTCATTGTTCTCACGCTATTTATTTCGGGCGGTGAGTTAAAACGATATTTCATGGAGTTAATGCCATTGGCGCGCGATGAAAAAGAGCTTCTTATGCGCAGGTTCGGTGCGATTGCGCGTGCGGTGTTTGTCGGAAATGGCATCATTGCACTCGGCGAGGGCGTGCTGGGTGGCCTTGGCATGTATTGGTTTGGGTTTGAGCAGGGCTTATTTTGGGGTGTCGTGATAGCACTCTGCGCTTTTGTGCCCGTCGTCGGACCGACGCTTGTTTTTATCCCGGCTTTTGGTGTTTTGCTTCTAGATGGCAATATAACGCTTGGTTTTGGGTATTTGGCTTATAACCTAACGTATTATGCAATTTTTGAATTGTTGGTGAAGCCGCAGTTTATCGGCGGGCAGAGTCAGATGCACGCGGCGTTGGTTTTTCTGTCGGTGCTTGCGGGTGTGAAAGTGTTTGGGCCGCTGGGGATTTTTTATGGGCCCTTGGTGGTCACGATGTTTATGGCGATGACGGATATTTATAAGCAGCACTATAGGCCGCTACTTTTCAAGATTCAAAATTAGGCTTTATCAAGCGCAGCAAAATGTAAGTCCAGCAGATCTTGTTGACGAGCCTGTTCAAATGCTCCAACAACCTGCGCTCTTAAATTGCCAACAAACACCTGTGGATCGCGAATTACATTACTTTCCAGGTCACGTGCGCCGGCCTCAAGCGTTTTGAGAGCCTGAGTCAGCGCTGCCCTGATGTCCTCCCGTTGCTCATTCTCAAGCAAGCGCTTCGTTGCGGCAATTGCATTGCTTAGGTCCGCAGAATCATGGGCTTTACCAAATGCATTTTCGATTTCCATCTCGACGCGCATGGAAGGCGCGTGGTTAAGAGCGACAAGCGAATCCAGCAGCGGGCGCTGCATAGGGTCGCTATCTCCCCGTCGAAGCGCTTCTTCACCCCTGCTTAACACAAACAGAGATCCTCCATCCACGGCTGATAGGACCAGCTTGCTGAAGATCTCTTTGTAGTCGCGTTTTATCTGATCTTGAAGCTCGCGCGGATAACTATCTATGTTCGCGCGAATCCGAATAAGCTCGCCAAAAGTTGTTCGATTTCTCTCCACCCAACCTGGATCACGCCGGCCGAATGACCGATTTTGACGTATATTCACCAGGTAACCCGCATCTCGACTTGCGCGATCAACTGCCTGTTGCTCTTCGCGTTGCTTTGACGCTCGCACATCGGCTGCATCTAACAGGCCACGGATCTTCTTCATCGGATCTTCAACAATGTCAGATTTTCCGGTTAACTCTTTCAGATCCGCTTCTACTTGGTGAAGGAGCTGCCGATCGAATGCAGGTGCCGCACTCTTTTCCACATCGGCAAGCGCGTTAATCGCTTCGGTAGCAAATTTCGCACGGTGCTCTAGCACGATTTTTTCACCAGCGTGAAATGGATGAATAATATCTTTCCATTTTCCATGTCCTAGCCATGCCTTAAATTGACTCCATCGACTGGTTGGGTCTTTCTGTAGACCCCAGTCGTTTTGATACCTCTCTTTGAGGCCTTGCAACCTTTCATGAGGTGTAGGTTGAGCGCGAGGGGCAACGTCGGCATCATGCGCGGATGCAGTCTTGCGCGGTGAGGATGAAACTGAACCATGTGTCGCATGATTCTGCGGAACTCCCTTCACCACCGGATGCATTGCCCCCCCAATCGCAAAGCCTACTCAACCGCCTCGCGCATACGCACAGCATAATTATCATCACCAGCAAGCTTGCTATGCTTCTTGCCGTAACCAAAGTATATCAGAAACCCGATCGCCATCCAACCAACGAAGCGCAACCAAGTAATTGCCGGCAAACTCAGCATCAAATACCCACAAAACAAAATCCCCAAAATCGGGAACACGGGATGCAGCGCGAGCTTAAACGGCCGATTCAAGTTCGGCTGCTTGCGCCGCAACACAATCACACCGCCACAAACGACGGTGAACGCTGCCAGCGTGCCAATGTTGACGAGTTCAGCAAGCTGCCCAATCGGCGTAAATCCAGCGACTGTCGCAAGAAAGAAACCACTCATCACAAGTACTGTTACAGGAGTCTTTGCCTTCGGGTGCACCCGGGCAAAGCGTGCTGGCAAAAGACCATCGCGCGCGATAGCCAGAAAAATGCGCGAGAAGCCATAATAGAGCACCAACATCACTGTTGTTAAACCAGCGATGGCACCAGCTGCAATAAATGCCGCCGCAGTTGGTTTGCCGAGCTGCAAAAGAACATTGGCCACAGGAGAACTCACGTTGAGCGATGTGTAAGGAACCACCAATGTGAGGAGTGCAGAAACAATAATATAGATCACCGTACAAATTGCGAGCGACAAAATAATGCCAATGGGAAGATCACGCTGCGGCTTAATCGTTTCTTCAGCCGCGGTAGAAACAGCGTCGAACCCAATGTAAGCAAAAAATACCAAGGCCGCACCATGCATGACACCGTTCCAGCCAAACGGCATGAATACTTTCCAGTTATCCAGATTAGTGTGAAAAGCTGCGACCGAAATGAAAAGCCCGATTGCTAGTAATTTCACAAACACAATGGCGACGTTAAAACGCGCGCTCTCGCGCACACCAATACAAAGCAAGCCGGTGAGCAAGAGAATAATGAGCGTTGCAGGCAGATTGATATAGCCGCCCTCAAATGGGCTCTTTGTCAGCATCTCGGGAAGAGGGATGCCAATGGCAGACAGTGCGTTGTTCACATATCCCGACCAACCAATAGCGACGGTAGAAATGCCTAAGCCATATTCAAGCAGCAAATCCCATCCAATGGCCCACGCAATAATTTCGCCAAGACCTGCATATGCATAGCCATAAGCGCTTCCACAACCGCCAACACTCGCCGCGAGCTCTGCGTAGGACAGCGCAACAAAGACGCACGCCAGCCCCGAAACGACATACGACAAAACAACCGCCGGACCTGCATGCGTAGCCGCGACAACGCCGGTGAGCACGAAGATGCCCGCGCCAATGATGGCGCCAATACCCATAAACGTCACATCCGCAGCGCCTAAGCAGCGCTTGAGTGAAGAGTTCTCTTCAGCGATCGAATCGATCGGTTTTGTTCGGAATAAATTCACGTGTGTTCCCTCCACCGCTTGGTAAACTGAATGTTACCGGTGTTAGTGGGAGCAAACGCAAATTGGTTCTAAAACCTAAATCATTCTCAAGATAATCGCGATGGTCTCGTATCAGAGCTTCTACCGAAAGATTCGGAAAACGCGTGTCGCGCAGTTCGTTGATCATTTTCATGGTACGGAACGCATCAAACCAAGTGTGAAATGCGCGCTGCTTCATTTCGATCGTGGGGTATTGCGTGAGATCAACGCCAATCTCCGATGGATCTAAAAGCCAGCTTTTGAGCGTGCGAAAAACATTCGGGTGATAGATGTTAGGCACATCGCCACGTGTCATTGCGTCAGCGATTTGCACTGCCGCAGGTCCGGTACCAAAGGGCACGCGTAGCGATGGCCGTGAACGAATGAGAATGGGCTGGTCTTGCCCACTTTGAATCGCGCCAACCTTGGCGAGTTTGTTTAGCAGATAGAAGTCTTCTCCTGCAGCTCGCTTAGGAAACCCTCGTACAGCAGCATAGGCATGTGCGCGAAATGCCATGGTACTGCCAATCGCATGATAAGCATGTGGCGATCCGGCGAATGCAAGGCCAGCGACGTAAAGTCGCAGCGCAATTTCGTGTAGCATCGTTGCTTGTTGAATATGATCTTGCGCATCCCCAACATGGCGAAAAGCATAGACCCATGCAGCGACGTTATCGTCGCACCCACTCACTTGGGAGAAATAGTCGGTTGGCAACATGACGTCAGCATCGGTGCAATGTATCCACGGTGAAGCGAGCTTGCCGGCATGCCAGAGCTTCAAAGCGATATCGCAACCAATTTTTCGTGCCAGCCCAACGCCCTGCTTGGGTGGTACCCGCGATCGATCGATGCAGAAGATTCTATGCCCCCGAGTGGTTACAGGGTTTGCAAAAAGATGCTGAAGCAACTTTTGATTGCGATCGAGCATCAAGCTGGGAGCGTTCTCGGGCGCATTCACAACGACGATGACGAGAACTTGCCCAAGTGGCCCACAAGGAATTGAGGCGAGAGTTTCTTCAAATTGCGCATCTTCCCCATAAGCTGGAATGACCAAGACATGGCCAAACTCGCCGTCAATTTGTTCCAAAATACGCGTGTCTTGTTCTGCATAGAGCGCCAAATATTTGCCAACAATATCTTTGCGCTGCATGACGTTAATGTACCGCAGCGCGTAGGGGCAAACCAGCGACGATCACTGCTTCGGCCGACAAAATTTCTTCGAGGCGTTTTTCAATCACTTTCGTGTCAAAATAATGCCGCGCAATGCGCACAAACAGCCCGTGATGTCGAGCTTCTGAGCGTGTGATATCGAGGTAGAAATTTTTTAAGTCGCTCTCTGGCAAGTGTTCGGCCAAAAGCCCAAAGCGTTCACAACCGCGCGCCTCAATGGCCCCAGCGATCAGAAGTCGATCCAACAGGTATTCATTGGTGCCACCCCGCGCAAGCTTGCGCATCTCAGCGACATAACCATCTTTGGTATCGGGAGCAAGCGTCAAGCCGCGTGTTGCAATGAGATCATTGACCTGCTGAAAATGCGTGAGCTCTTCCAGGGCGAGTTCGATCATCGCCGAAACGAGCTCTTTGCGATCGGGATAATGCGCCACCAGCGACATCGCCAACGCAGATGCTTTGCGCTCGCAAGCTGCATGGTCGAGCAAAAACGCATCAAAATCAGCGAGCGCTGTCTGTACCCAAGAATGGGATGTGGAAGATTTTAAGCGCAAACCAAGACTACCAGCTGGCTTTGGTTACCCCAGGCAGCAATCCAGCAAGGGCCATGTTACGAAAAGTGATTCTGTTTAGCTTGAACTTACGGTAAACCGATCGTGCAGCGCCAGTGACCTGGCAGCGACGGGTCAAGCGTACCAAAGAAGAATCCCGTGGCAATTTGTTAAGCTTCATCCGTGCATCGAGACGCTCTTCGTCTGATAGCTTCGGATTGATCTGCGCCTCGCGCAGCGCCTTGCGGCGGTCTTTGTTCAGACGCATCAGCTTCTCACGTTTCTCTTCGCGGGCAACTTGACAGGTACGGGCCATTTGATCACCTAATTAGATTTCGAGAGCCTCTTATAGATCGCTTCTAACCAATTGGCAAATACCAATTACAGGGCCGCTAGCAGTGCCTTGGTGAATTCCTGTGTCGTTGCTTGGCCACCTAAATCGCGTGTGCGCACATGCCCCTGTAGGAACACAGATTCAACTGCCGTATCGATTCTAGCCGCTGCCGTTTGTTCCCCCAAATGCTGAAGCATCATGACTGCGCTTTTGATTAGCGCTGTGGGATTGGCCAAACCTTGCCCCGCTATGTCTGGGGCAGAGCCATGCACAGCCTCAAACACCGCGTAATCATTGCCAATATTGGCTCCGGGCACCAAGCCTAAACCGCCAACTAAACCAGCGCACAGGTCAGACAAAATGTCGCCGTAAAGATTTTCCAGAAGCAACATGTCAAATTGGGAGGGGTCTGTGACGAGCCGCATACAAAGGGCATCTACGATGACATCATTACAGGTGATGCCAGGGTATTGCTCGGCCACTTGGTAGGCACGATGGAGAAAAAGCCCGTCGCTGAGCTTCAAAATATTCGCCTTATGCCCAACTGTTACATGATGCCTGTTGTGCTTCGCCGCATAAGCGAATGTGGCGTTGGCAATGGCTGTGCATGCGTGCTCTGTGACCACTTTAAGGGCTACGAAGGTACCCTTGGTGACTTCCAATTCCTGTCCGCCATAAAGACCCTCCGTATTTTCGCGAAAAATGACGAGGTCTACGTTTTCATAACGCGATTTTACACCTGGCACCGATTTTACAGGGCGAATGCAGGCATAGAGGTCGAGCTCTTGCCGCAAAATCACGTTGGCGCTGCGATGGCCAGAAGCCACAGGTGTGGTAGTCGGTCCTTTGAGTGCCACGCCATTTTTTCTAATAGAATCTAAGGTCGCCTTGGGAACTGGCGTGCCAGATTTATAGAGCGCAGCAAGCCCGGCACTTTGGTGGTCCCATTGGATATCCACACCGGCAGCTTTGAGCACTTCCAGCGTTGCCTCTGCAACTTCTTCACCAATGCCGTCGCCGGGAATCAATGTGACGTGATGGCGCATTTTAGAAAACCTCGTTGTCTTTCTCGTTAATCTCTGATGAAGCGTATACATCCTTGTGCCGGAGATTCAAAATGGGAAGAAAGCTTTTGCTGGCAATTGATCAGGGAACAACCGGGACAACCGGTCTAGTGATGGACGACCAGCTGCAAGTGCTTGGAAAAGCCAATGTGGAGTATCCGCAGATTTTTCCAAAGCCAGGGTATGTCGAACATCGAGCCATCGATATTTGGAATTCGGTGGAAAAAGCAGTGACGGCTTCTCTCGCCAAAGCCAATGTAAAAGGCGAAGAATTAGCTGCCATCGGCATTACTAACCAGCGCGAAACCACCTGCCTATTTCGCCCGAATGGCGAGCCTCTTCACAACTTTATTGTGTGGCAGTGTCGACGTACTACAGACATCTGCCAAGAGCTCAAGCGTGCTGGCCATGAACCGATGATTCGCGAGAAAACCGGGCTGGTGTTAGACCCTTATTTTTCTGGCACCAAGCTCATGTGGCTATTTGCCAATGTGCCCAATGCCTTGGCAATGGCTTCCGGCAAGGAAGCACTTTTTGGCACCATCGATACCTGGTTGGTCCATCGTTTAACGGGTGGCCAGGTCCACGTTACCGACGCTACCAATGCCAGCCGGACTTTGCTGATGAATCTCAAAACGTTGCAGTGGGATGACGAAATATTAAAGCTTATGGGGATCCCACGCGTGTGCTTGCCAAAAATCTGTTCGAGCAGTGAGGTCTATGGGCAAACCAAGGGCCTTGGGTTTTTGCCCGATGGCATCCCGATTGCGGGTATCGCTGGTGATCAGCAAGCTGCTTTGTTTGGTCAAGCTTGTTTCGATCAGGGTGAAGCAAAAGCAACCTTTGGCACTGGCTGCTTTATTTTGCTCAACACCGGAACCAAGATTGTCTACTCCCAAAATGGGCTGTTGACGTCTGTTGCCATCTCTCTGCGCGGTGAGACGCAGTTTTGTTTGGAGGGTGCGGCTTTTATTGCCGGTGCGGCAGTGCAGTGGTTGCGCGATGGGTTGGGTGTGATTCAGCGTTCATCTGACGTCGAGAGTTTGGCACAGACCGTGCCTGAGAGTGGCGATGTTGTGTTCGTGCCAGCCCTTTCAGGACTCGGCGCGCCCCACTGGAGGCCCGAGGCGCGTGGCTTATTTGCCGGTATTTCTCGTGATACCAACAAGGGGCATTTGGCCCGTGCTGTGTTGGAGGGGATTGCGATGCAAAATCGGGACATCATGGTGGCGATGCAAAAAGATGCTGGCACTATTTTGCAGTTGAAAGTTGATGGCGGTGCTGCAGCAGATAATTTTCTGATGCAGTTTCAAGCGGATGTGCTCGATATTGCCTGTGCTCGACCAAAGGTCGTAGAAACCACTGCACTTGGTGCAGCCGCACTTGCGGGGCTCGCAGTAGGTGTGTTTGACAGCAAGCAAGCAGTGCGGGATGCTTGGCCGCTCGATCGTGTTTTTCAGCCCATGATGCAAGAAAATGAAAGGGCGCGGCACGTGCGAAAATGGGAGAATGCTGTTCGCCGGGCGTGAGATATGATAGGTCAAAGTTATGAAGCACACTCTCGTTGCCCTTGCCGCAATCGCTTTGTTTGCATTGTCGGGCTATGCCAAAAAACCTCTGCCACCTCAGTTTGACGACGCGTTTACGTGGTCACAAGGGTACGACAAAAAGACACATATGCTTTTGCTGTCAGTCAATTTAAAGCCCGGCTACCACGCTTACGCGGCGGGTGAAAGTGTGGGCGTGCCCGTGGAACTCGTGGTGGATAAAACCGGCGGATGGGTCGTGCAGGGAAAACCCGTTTTACCAAAAGGAAAAGAGAAAGACTTAGGTGCTCTCGGTAAGAGTGTGTTGCTCGAGGGAAAGTTTGTTATCAGTGCAAAAGTCTCCGGCGGCAAAGGGGCCATTTTGGGTGCGCTGAAAATGCAGATCTGCACGGAAAGTGCTTGCGACAGGCCCAAAACGCATCCATTTAAAGTTCCCACTTAGTGCGACATGAGCGATTTACCAGCACAGCGCGGATTTTCAGAAGACAAGCGGGAACATCGCTTGTTTGCGCTGAAATCTGACTATCAGCCAACCGGTGATCAGCCTCAAGCGATCGAAGCCCTCGCCGAGGGTATCGCTGCTGGTCAAATGCACCAAACGCTGCTGGGCGTGACCGGGTCTGGCAAAACTTTTACCATGGCCAATGTCATCGCGAAAACCAATCGGCCAACGTTGGTATTGGCGCACAACAAGACATTGGTGGCACAGCTCTATCAGGAGCTAAAAGCGTTTTTTCCCGATAACGCCGTCGAGTACTTTGTTAGCTATTACGACTACTACCAGCCCGAAGCGTATATCCCATCAACAGATACCTACATTGAGAAAGACAGCCAAATCAACGATAACATCGATCGTATGCGTCATCGTGCGACATGCTCTCTTTTGTCACGTGACGATGTGATTATTGTTGCTTCTGTGAGCTGCATTTACGGTATTGGCAGTACCGATAGCTATAAAGAGATGACGGCGTTTGTCGAGGTCGGGCGCAGCGTTGCGCGCGATTCGTTTATGCGTCAGCTCATTGAAAGCCAGTATGAACGAAACGATATTTCTTTCACGCGCGGTACGTTTCGTGTACGTGGCGATGTCCTAGAAGTATTTCCGCCACACGAAGAAGACACCGCTCTGCGCATTTCCTTTTTTGGCGACGAAGTCGAATCCATTCGATTGGTAGATCCCTTGCGTGGAAAAATTCTGGCCGAGCTTTCTCACGCAACAATTTGGCCCGCAAGCCATTATGCGACGTCATCAGAACGCATGAAAAAGGCAATCGTGGCAATTCGCGAAGAGTTGCAGGTGCAATTGCGAGAGTTACATGCAAACAATCAGCTTTTGGAGGCGCAGCGACTTGAGCAGCGCACTCTCTTCGATTTGGAAATGCTTGAAACGACAGGTTCATGCAAGAGCATCGAAAATTACTCGCGGCATCTCACAGGCAGATCAGAGGGAGATCCGCCCCCGACATTGCTTGATTACTTTCCAACGAATTTTTTGCTCTTTGTTGATGAGTCTCACCAGACCATTCCCCAGGTCGGTGCCATGTACCGCGGCGATAGATCGCGTAAGGGCACGTTGGTGGAGCATGGATTTCGCTTGCCCTCGGCACTTGATAATCGGCCCCTAAAGTTTGATGAATTTGAACGCCTAGTCAAACAGACTGTTTTCGTGTCGGCCACACCAGCTCAGTATGAACTAGACAAGAGCCAGGGCGTTGTTGTTGAACAGCTTGTTCGCCCGACGGGCTTAGTCGATCCCATTGTGGAGATTCGCCCGGTGCTCACCCAGGTGGATGACGTGATTCATGAAGTGCGCATCCGCAAGGAAGCGGGTGAGCGCGTGCTCATCACGACACTTACCAAGCGCATGTCTGAGGATCTTTCGGAGTACTTGCTCGATGTTGGCATCAAGGCACGTTATTTACACAGCGATATTGATACCATCGAACGCACAGAGATTTTGCGCCAGCTTCGTACCGGAGAGTATGATGTTCTAGTCGGAATTAATTTGCTGCGCGAAGGACTCGACCTGCCGGAAGTCTCTCTCGTTGCCATTCTAGATGCCGATAAAGAAGGATTTTTACGATCAGCCACAGGTTTGATTCAAACGATTGGGCGCGCGGCTCGCAATCTGAATGGTCGTGCCATTTTGTATGCCGATCGCATGACGGACTCCATTAAAGCTGCTGTTTCAGAAACCAAACGCCGCAGGCAAGTGCAGGAACAGTACAACATCGAGCATCAAATTACGCCGCGTTCTATTCAAAAGCCCATATTTAACGTCGCGGGAGACTTTGGTACGGAATCGGATAGCGACGGCAAAAAAGCAACTGCTGGAAAGTCTGAGCTGCGTGATCCCATCGAAATTGAGAAGACGATTAAAAAGCTGCGGCGCGAGATGCAAGCCTTTGCGAAAAAAATGGCATTTGAAGAAGCGGCTAATTTGCGCGATGAGATTCATCGATTGCGTCAGCAACTCTTGGACATGGAAACTTAGTAGGAGCAGGATGTGGCAAATAGCGAAACACAAAAAGTTGTGGTGATTGGCTCCGGGCCAGCAGGATGGACAGCCGCCCTCTATGCAGCACGTGCAACGTTGCAACCCTTGGTATTTGAAGGGGCTTCTCCAAATTTGCCGGGTGGTCAGCTAATGATCACATCCGATGTGGAGAACTTTCCTGGATTTCCGAAAGGAGTTTTGGGCCCCGAATTGATGCAGCTCTTTAAAGAACAAGCGGAACGCTTTGGGGCAAAGGTGCGCACCGAAAATATCAGCGAAGTTGATTTTTCCAAACGCCCCTATCGGCTCAAAACAGAAAATGGCGACGAAATTTTAGCACTCTCCGTGATTATCGCCACTGGTGCAAACGCCAAACTCTTGGGCATCGCCAAGGAAATGGAACTCATGGCGGCGGGAGCAGGCGTTTCGGCTTGTGCAACATGCGACGGTGCATTTTATAAAAATGTCGATGTCGCCGTTGTAGGTGGCGGTGACACTGCCATGGAGGAGGCTAATTTTCTGACGCGCTTTGCTAAAAGCGTGACGATTGTCCATCGCCGCGATGAGTTCCGCGCGAGTAAAATTATGGTGGAGCGCGCACGGGGTAATCCCAAAATTCGCTGGGAGCTTAACTACACCATTGAACAGATTTTAACCGCAACAAAGCCACCGCTTGGCAAAGAAGCGCTTTCAGGTGTGCGGCTCAAAAACACCAAATCGGGAGAACAAAAAGAATTGGCACTAGATGGCTTGTTTGTTGCTATCGGACATCAACCCAACACAAATCTTTTTGCTGGCAAACTTCCGCTCAACGAAAAAGGATATATTGTTACTCAGGGCCAGAGTTCTAAAACCGAATTTCCTGGTGTGTTCGCCTGTGGTGATGTGCAAGATAGCGTGTACCGGCAGGCTGTTACGGCAGCAGGATCCGGTTGTATGGCGGCGATTGATGCGGAGAGATTCTTGGAGCAGGAGGGGCATTAGAAAATGGCATCTTTTGAAAAGCTAGTCAGTTTGTCGCGTGGTCGGGTCGGTCACGTTGAATGTGTGGAGTCTGAACATTGTGGTGCCATCGTCATTGTGGATGGACGAGGCCAGCTGGTTTCATCTTTGGGTGACCCGGAACATTGGATTTCGCTGCGCTCCACGGCCAAACCGTTTCAGCTTCTGCCTTTTTTACTACTCGGTTTGCAAGAAGCTGAGTGGCCGGAGGGCGAAACAATCAGCGATGCGGATCTTGCACTGATGATGTCGTCTCATGCAGGCGAGCCCATGCACGTCGAGCGCGTGCGCCGGCTGCTCGCCTTGGTAGGCTTGTCTGAAGACGACCTGCGATGCGGAGAGCAACGTGTGGGCCAAAATACAAGCACAGTTCACAACAACTGCAGCGGCAAGCATACGGCCTTGCTGATGATTTGCCGACGACAGGGTTGGCCCATCGAGAATTATCTTCACCCCGATCACCCACTTCAACATTGGATCGCCCGGCTCCTCTTGAACTTGTCTGGAAGACCCATCGAAGAATTGGGCGTCGGTGTCGACGGCTGTAGTCTGCCGACATATATTTTGTCTCTCTCTGCATTAGCGCGACTGTATGCATCACTGGCTTGTCCTGAGGAAGCTGGCCTTGCCAATGATCCCGTGACATTAAATGCGCTGAGCATTCTCTTTCGCGCGGGTACTTCCCATCCCGAGTTCATTGGGGGGGCTAAGCGATTGGACACGACGTTGATACGTTCTGTTCCTGGTCTGTTTGCTAAGACTGGAGCAGAAGGCGTATTTGCAATGGGATATGCGCCCAGCGAGCGTTATCCACAGGGGCTTGGAATTGCGATCAAAGTCACCGACGGCGATTCGGCGAATCGCGCGCGAACTGCCGTGGCGATCGAGGTCCTGAGACAGCTGCAGCTCCTGCCTGAGCAAAGTCTTTGGGAGGCAGAATTGGCGAGCATGGCTTCTGATGCGCTAACCAATCTCCGCGGCATTGAAGTGGGGCGTGTCACACCAACTTTTGCGTTAAGCTAAGTGCTTTAAACTCTCTAAAGTCTCGTCGACATGGCGTGTGGCATTGAGCTGAGATGAAAATACATGGCGAATGATGCCCTTTTGATCGATCACGAACGACACCCGATTGGGCAAAAGCCCCAGCCATTTGCCGACGCCAAAGAGCTTCGATGCGCTGCCTTTGTCATCGCTGAGAAGCGGAAAAGGAAGAGAATATTGTGATGCAAATGATTGATGAGAGTCTGATGAATCAGCGCTAATACCCAACACTTGTGCGCCATTTTTCTTAAATTCGCTGTAGTTATCGCGGAACGAGCAAGACTGAGCGGTGCATCCAGGTGTATTATCCTTGGGATAGAAAAACAGCACAACATGCTGCTTGCCCAGGAAATCAGAAAGCTTCACAAGTTTGCCTGTTTGGTCGGGCAAGGAAAAATCGGGTGCGCGATCACCAACCTGAAGCATTTGTTACCACCTTCGTAAAAAAATGGTGCCCAAAAGAGGACTTGAACCTCCACGGGGTTTCCCCCACTAGAACCTGAATCTAGCGCGTCTACCAATTCCGCCATCTGGGCACGTGGTCGGGGTGACAGGATTTGAACCTACGACCTCTTGGTCCCGAACCAAGCGCTCTACCAAACTGAGCTACACCCCGCAATCACTATTCCGTACTTGTGGCGAACATTTACGCACAGGTCAAGGTGGTCTTTTGCTGCAAATCACCGATTGATAATCGCACGCACCCCGCCGCCAAGGATTCCGATAATTCCGCCCAATAACCCGCCTATGCTTGCCATTGTAAGCTTGGCTACCACCGAAGCGCTACGAGCGATCCCAATGGCTGCACCCGCTGGAGCAGCGATGACCGTTCCAACAGTCTTGGCATTAAATGCAGCCACACTACGGGTGGTGTCTATCACCCATTCCGTCGCCGCGTTGCCCTGGTTCGCTGCAACTGGAAGACTCACCACTCCGGCTGCTCCTCCAACAAACAGGGATGGCTGAGCAGTGAGGACCGCTGCAAGCATGGAAGCACCTCGCACACTCGCACCAGCAACACCCTGTTCTCGTAGCAGTCGCCTGTTGATTTCCCGCAGGGGCACCCCTCGTTTTCCAGTCCCGATGAAGCAGTCTGGAAGCCACATAGCAGCCAAACCGCCGACAGCACCTACACGCGAACCACCTGCTGCAAATCCTCTGACTGTGCGCGCAAATTTTTGCCAGCGCGTTTGCCCATCAATATGGATATCAGAAAATCCAAAAAGGGCGAAGTCTTCAATCACATTGTTGGTGTGACCAATTGCGCGGCTAGCACTGGCATTTTCAAGCACATATCTCGTATCAATAGCCTCCTCCCATGTGCAGCGGCTACAGGTTGTAGGTAGGTTTGAAGAAATAGGCATGCTGACTCTCCCACGTTTAAATGTTATCCACCAAGTTTTGAATTTGTTTGGAAGAAAGACGCTTGACAGGAAAAATCCATATTGAAAGAAGTGTATGATGGAACAACAAATTCGGATTATTTTGAAATCGCTTGGCGAAGATCCAAGTAGAGAAGGGCTTCTAAAAACCCCGTCCTTGGTTGCAGAAAGCCTGCGTTTCTTGACCAGTGGCAATGACATGGCACCTGGGGCCGTTGTGCAGGGGGGGGTGTTCCCTTCTCCGACGACGGGAATCGTTGCGCAAAAGAACACCGAATTTTATTCTTTGTGTGAACATCATTTACTGCCGTTTTTTGGGCAAATTCACGTTGCGTATAAGCCAAACGGAAAAATCATTGGCCTCGGAGATATCGCAAAATTGATTGATGTTTTTTCTAGAAGATTGCAATTGCAGGAACATTTGACCGATCAAATCGCAGACGCTTTTGTCGACGTCCTGCAACCAAAAGGTGTTTTTGTTGTTGTGAGTGCACGACATTTTTGTATGATGATGCGTGGCACGCAGAAGCAAGGTTCACAAGTGATGACACAAGCAGCTCGAGGTGACTTTGCTAAAAATGCCGAAGAAAGACAAGAAGCAATGAGGCTTCTAGGTTTGTGATTCAATAAATTAAACAAAATAACTTCCCCGTTGCTTGCATCGCGGTTGCAACCTGTGCGAGCATCAAGATCGCGCGAAGATACGCGCGTCGTCACCTTGACCTGGGGAGGCTAAGTCGTGAAAAAAGTTGCGTTACCACTACTCGTTGTTCTCTTTTCATGCTCACTCTACGCCACTGAATATATTGTAAAATTAAAGAATGCAGGGCTGACTATCCAGTCAGTTGCGTCAACAGCTTCATTAAAGGGATTTGCGGTGAAGGATTTTCACCGTCCCGGAAAACTCGCCAAAGTCGATATTCAGGCTGCAACCAAACAACTTGAAGCAAAGCAAGTTGATGCACTCCGAAAGAGACCTGGTGTAGAATACGTCGTGGAGAACATCAAGTTTCATACACTTGAGGTTCCTAATGATCCGCAGTTCAACCAACAATGGGCACTCAGCAAAATTAACGCACCACAAGCCTGGGATGTAACCCAAGGATCCAACAAAGTTGTCGTTGCGGTAATCGATACAGGTTCAAGTGTGACGCACGAGGACTTGGCCGCAAATATCTGGACCAACCCAACTGATGGTACACATGGTTGGAACTTTGTTGAAAACAATAGCGATGTGACAGATTTAACGTCCGCCGATGGCAACCCAGGACATGGGACCCACTGCTCTGGTATCATTGGCGCGGTTGGCAATAACGGTATTGGCATTACTGGGATCAACCAGTCGGTCTCAATCATGCCAGTGCGTTTCTTGGGGCCTGATGGTTCTGGAGATCTTCTGAATGCCGCCAAGGCAATCGATTTTGCGGTTCAAAATGGCGCAAGCATCATTAGTGCCAGTTGGGGGGCGCAAACTGATGCTGCCAGCGCACAGCCCGTGACAGACGCGATTTCACGCGCCAATGACAAAGGTGTTCTTTTCGTCGCTGCAGCCTCGAACGACAGCAGCGATAACGACACGACTGATGTCTTTCCTGCTAATACCAAATTACCTAACATGATCAGCGTGGCGGCGTCAGATGCTAACGATGCGAAGCCCGACTGGTCCAACTGGGGTAAACACACCGTTCATCTAGCAGCTCCTGGCGACAATATTTTGAGCACGTTGCCCAACAATCAGTATGGCGATTTGTCGGGAACATCGATGGCGACACCGCTGGTGGCAGGATTGGCAGCGCTGATGAAATCTGAAAATGCGGCTCTCACGCCTCAGCAAATTCGTTCGATTTTGCAAACAACGGGAACAGCCGTGCAGATTGAGTCGGCCTGTAATTGCCGAGTTGATGCATCTGCTGCAGTTAACGCAGTTGCTCATCAACAGCTGACGGTGGTACCAGCGTCGGCGTCAATTAACGTTGGTGATGTGTTGAAGTTTGACGCGTTCGGCGGCCAAGCTCCCTACACATTTGCCTCCTCCGACAATACCATTGCGACGGTCGCCAGCGATGGCACTCTGCAAGTGGCGAAGGGTGGAGAAATTACGGTGACGGCAACAGATGCTAATGGGCAGACTGCGCAGTCTCGTACGATCTACATTACTGATGCAAGTGCGCCAGCTACACCACCAACGCCACCAACTGATCCAGTCACACCACCTCCGACGGATCCAGTTGCACCTCCCGTGCTGCCAACTCCACCAACCGACCCAGTGACACCGCCCGGTGGTGCACAGTGCCCGATTGCTGATCCATCATTGTGCGCCACGCTCTGTCAATTTGAGCCGACGCTGCCATGGTGCACGGGCAGTCAAGTTTCGGTGCCGGCGCATAAATAATGCTGTGGCTAACCCGCCTTTTGATTGCGCGCGGGTTAGCCTCTATATATTTGATCGCGTTTATTGTTGCACGAAACCAATTTATTCCCCTTTGCGGGCAAAATGGTCTTCTCCCGGTTCCAGAGTATTTGAAGAGAATCAAATTCTGGCAGGCCCCGAGTATTTTCCATTTCTACTATAGCGACCGTTTTGCTTCTATTTTCATCTGGGTTGGAATTTGTTTATCACTGCTTAATCTGAGCGGTTTCGCAGACAAGGGCGGGCTCTACCTTTATACTCTGACTTGGTTTTTGCTTTGGGCTATTTACCTATCCTTTGTGAACGTAGGCCAGACATTCTATGCGTTTGGCTGGGAGTCTCTTCTTCTTGAAACTGGGTTCTTAGCGATATTTTTGGGTCCCTCGTCGATGGAACCATCGGTCATTGTGATTTGGCTGATGCGCTGGGTGTTATTTCGGGTGATGTTTGGCGCGGGACTCATCAAACTTCGAGGTGACAGATGTTGGCGCGACTTGACCTGTCTCGTCTATCACTACGAAACGCAGCCCATGCCAAACCCTCTGAGCTATTACTTACATCGGCTTCCCGTGTGGTTTCACAAGGCAGAAGTACTAGCTACACACGCGATCGAGCTGGTATTGCCATTTTTTTATTTTGCGCCGTATCCTATTGCTGATGTCGCAGGTGTCATCACGATTTTGTTTCAAGTGACGTTGATTGCAAGTGGCAATCTGTCATGGCTAAATTATTTAACCATCGTACTTTGTTTTTCTTGTCTTGGCGGTTCCACGTTGACTTGGTTCCCCATGGCAACGCCTTTACCGATTCTGCTCCTGTTGTGTTTAGTGGCGGCGCTGAGCATTCGCCCAATCGTTAACATGATTTCGTCGCGGCAATTGATGAACGCAAGCTTCGACCCTTTGCACTTGGTCAATACATATGGAGCATTTGGCAGCGTCGAAAAGCAACGCTTTGAGGTCATTATTGAGGGAACAGAAGCACTGCAAATTGATCAGGCCACAATTTGGCATGCCTACGAATTCAGGGCGAAGCCCGGGGACATCAATCGTCGACCGCCCTTCGTGGCGCCCTATCACCTACGCCTTGATTGGCTAATGTGGTTTGCAGCCATGTCAAATCCATACTTTCACCCATGGTTTTTGCGACTTATAGAAAAGCTCTTATCTGCAGATAAACAAGTGCTCAAGCTTTTGGCAAAAGACCCATTTTGCGGCACACCGCCAATGTTTGTACGTGCAAGGCTTTACCGTTACCAATTTGCATTAGAAAACCTTGCTGGCAAAAACTGGTGGAAGCGAACCATCGTATCCGAATATCTGCCTCCCGTGCGTCGAGATTAGGACATCAGGAGGATATATATTTCCATCGAAGATGATGTATCCATTCAGTAGAACCTCCAGCACATCCGGAGAAAAAACATGAAGCAGTTATTTGCGTCATTTGTCTTTATTTTGGCTACATCATTGCCGGCTTTAGCCGATGATCCAAGCGGTATTCATCTTGGAACCCCCATCTACGGCGGCACGGGTTGCCCAAATGGAACTGCGTCGGCGGTATTAAGCCCAGACGCAACTTCGTTGAGCATCCTTTTTGACCAATATGTGGTCGATGCAGGTGGCACAACCGGGAAGCAGCTAAACCGCGAGAGCTGCAACGTTGCAATTCCTGTTCACGTTCCGCAAGGTCTAAGCGTATCGGTATTTCAAATTGATTATCGCGGCTTCAACAGTCTGCCCTATGGTGCCTACGCGCGATTTAATGTGGAGTACTTTTTTGCGGGCACACAAGGGCCTTCCTATGTGAAGACATTTTACGGGCAGCTGGAAGATAACTACGACATCAACAATTCTTTGGTTCAATCAAGTATCGTATGGTCACCCTGTGGCCAAGATGTGGTGCTTCGTACCAATTCGAGCATGATCGTGCAAACAAACGGTACGATGGATGCCGCTGAATCGACGGTAGACAGTGTAGATCTGCGATCCGGTTTAATTTACCACTTGCAATGGCAAACTTGCGAATAAGAAGTGGAGCTTGCAAGAAGCGACGGGATATATATATCGTCGCTTCTTTGTTTTTACAGCATCATGCTTTGATAAAGCAGGTAAATACCAACAAGTGCCAAGATCCCAGAGCCCATGGACAAAATTGCCGGATTAGCCCATCTGCGCAGGAGCCCCACCCAAATGCTCGGGAAAAGAGAACGAAACGCTCCCCCAATCAACATCACCAGGCCTATGATGGTAATAAGCATGGTCCAATCGTTTGGCCAGGTGTGGTGCGCAGCAACAACATAGCTACCAACGAGGGTCGGCAAAAACGCGGCACCCATTTGCGCAGCGGGCCGTTCACAGATATCTTTTACCACGGCCATCATGTGCCTTGAGTTGATTGCCGCACCAACGCCTGTAATCGTGAGCAACAAGCCTAAAAATTTGGCCAATACCATTGCCATTGCTGGTGTCTGTTCCATAGTTATCTCCTTTTGGAATGTCCCGTTGGGGCATTATAGGCCAAGCTTGATCTACATCGCAAATGTTGGCGCAATTTTTGGAGTCTCCGGTGAACGGTACCATTGAATCAATTGCTTTTGGCGGCTCCGGTATTTTGCGCCACGATGGTCTTGTTGTATTTGTGCCATTCACGGCACCCGAAGATGAGGTGCTGGTCGAGATAACACATCAGAAAAAGTCTCACGCACAAGCCAAGCTAATTAAACTCAAACACGCGGGCCCTGATCGCGTGACACCTCGGTGCCCGCATTTTGGCATTTGTGGCGGCTGTCAGCTGCAACATCTGCAATACGATGCGCAACTGCTTGCAAAGCAAAAGTTCGTCGAAGATGCACTCCTCCGCGTGGGCAAACTGTCGCACATCCCACCGATTAAGATTGTTGGCGCCGATACGCGTTTTGGTTATAGGCGCCATGTCCGCTTCAAACTTTGGCCAAGTGACAACGGGTATCGCGTAGGGTTTGTGGGTGCAGACCCAAGCATCTTTGTCCCAATCGCATCGTGTCATATTTTTCTCGACGATGATGCCCCCGCGATTTTGGGTGAATTGCAGGAAGTTGCAGCCAAGCTCCAAACCAAGCCCGACGATGTTGCACACGTGATGATGCTTAAGGACGGCCCACGTTTTGTGATGCTTTTTGACTTTTCTCAGCCCATATCGGAAAAAAATTTGTCTTTGCTCGAGGCTAGCCAAGCACAGTGGCCCACGTGGAAGGGCGTAGTTGTTCGAGATCGCATAAACGAACATGTGTTTGGAGATACGCAAGTTTCCCTAAACATTGATGGATTGCAGTTCGTTTGCGATCCACGCGCGTTTGTGCAAAATCACCCCGAACAGAGTGCCCGTCTTTATTGTGACTTGCTTGCGCGCATCGCTTTGGTTCAGCCCAAAACTGCGCTTGATCTGTATTGTGGTCTCGGCGTCACAAGTATTCTTATGGCGAGGCAGGGAATATCTGTGACCGGTGTAGAGGTAAGTGACAGAGCAATTGCGCTGGCAAAACAGAATGCAGCAGCAAACCAGGCTCGCCATGTCAGTTTCATGGCCGAAAAAGCCGAAGATGTGGTGGCGCTATTGCTCAAAAACAACCCAGATGTTTTGCTGATAAACCCGCCCCGCGCAGGGATGCATCCCCATTTGCTCGCAACGCTGAAAACGCGCCTCCCAAAGCACATTTTTTATGTTTCGTGTATGCCAGCCACATTGGCGCGGGATATTGGACAGCTGGCGCAAGTTGGCTACTCGCTTAAGCATTGCCAAGCCTATGATATGTTTCCGCAAACCTCGCATGTGGAGGTGTTGGCGGAGCTTGCGCGATAAAGATTCCCCAGGCATAATGCGCTCATGCTGACCTGCACATGTGATCACAAAGCGACAGACTGCAAACTCATTGCCCTGACCGGCGGACCGGGCGCTGGAAAGACTGCTATTTTGCAAATGGCTCGGCAAATCTTTTGCCGACATGTGGTGATTTTGCCGGAAGCAGCGACCATTGTGTATGGTGGTGGCTTTTTGCGCAGAGACACTGTGCCCTCGCAAAAAGCTTGCCAACGCGCCATTTTCAACGTGCAGCGCGCCCATGAAATCATGGTGCAAGAAGAGCACGCTTATACCATGGCATTGTGTGATCGTGGCACCATCGATGGCAGTGCTTATTGGCCTGTTTTGGAGCCAGATTTTTTTGCGGACATGGGTACGACGCGGGAAAAAGAACTTGCCCACTACCACGCCGTCATTCATCTGCGTACCCCGCCGGAAGACCACGGATATAATTTAGACAATCCGACGCGCACCGAAGATCCGCAATTTGCAGCAGTCATTGACAAACGAGTTGAACAAGCTTGGGAAGGACATCCACGACGTTTTTTTGTAGAAAGTACACCAGAATTCCTGGAAAAAGCGACGCGCACCCTCGAATTAATTAAAAAAGAATTGCCAGCTTGCTGTAGAGCCCAGACGCATTGAGATAACAAATGCCTATTTTTACTTTAGTCGCCATTGTATTTGGTGTTTTCGCTGGCGTTGTTGATTTTCAACCGCTTAGCACCCTGCTGGCTTTTATCTCCGAAGTTTTTATTCGTGCGCTTAAGTTACTGAGCATGCCCATCATTTTTCTATCCCTGGTGGTCACTATTTCCGGCATGTCATCTGGCGATGAAGCGCGCGTCCTGCTCAGACGAGTCTTTGGCCTTACCTTACTCACGACGATTGCAGCAGCGAGTGTCGCTCTGGTTTTGTTTTTGTTTATCGAACCCGCAGGCGTGAGACTTCCGCCTGAAGCACTAGGTGGGTCAGCTCCAGATGCCGGGAAATCATATCTTGAATATGTTCTGAATATTATTCCATCTAACTGGGTGCAGCCCTTCGTGGAAGGCAATGTGCTTGGCGTGCTGCTGATTGCATTGCTTTTAAGCTTCGCTATTTTGTCGCTTGACGAGGAGCATCGCTTGCGCATGCATGGTATGCTGGCGAGTTTGTACGAGGCGGTGATGAAAATCACCAAGTGGCTTGTGCAAGTGATTCCCATTGCTGTTTGCGCGTTTGTTTTTTTGTTCGTTAAAGATTTGCAAAAGGGCGCTAACATATCTCAACTTGGCATGTATTTGGTGACGATTGTGCTTGCCAATCTGATGCAAGCGCTTGTTGTTTTACCATTATTGTTGCGATTCTATGGTGTGTCGCCATGGCGCTTGTTCAAAAGTATGATGCCGGCGTTGCAAATCGCATTTTTTAGCAAATCGTCATCGTGCACAATGCCTCTTGCCATTGAATGTGCGGAGGAGCGGGCCAATATCTCGCCGCGAACTGCGCGCTTTGTATTTCCGCTTTGCACCACCATTAATATGAACGCTTGCGCGGGGTTTATTCTGATTACTGTGATGTTTGTCGGGCAAACCAACGGGGTGCATTTCTCCATATTCGAAGCGATCGCATGGGTGTTGATTGCGACCATCTCTGCCGTTGGAAACGCGGGAGTGCCGATGGGGTGCTTCTTTCTGACCAGTGCCCTGTTGGCGACGATGAATGTGCCCCTCACATTGATGGGAGTCATTCTTCCATTTTACGGTTTGCTTGATATGCTCGAGACAGCAATTAATGTGTGGTCAGATTCATGTGTCGCTGCGGCAGTGGATTCGAAGGAGATCAATTATGACAAAGCTTAGCGTCAACGTGAATAAAATCGCCACACTCCGTAATTCACGTGGCAATGCGCTGCCCGATGTGTTGCAAACTGCACTTGATATCGAGCGCTTCGGCGCGCAAGGCATCACGGTCCACCCTCGCCCGGATGAACGTCATATCCGCAAACAAGATGTCTATGACATTTCCAAGCGAATCCACGTGGAATTTAATATTGAGGGCTATCCCTCCCCGGACTTTATTCAGCTTATTCGCGACGTACGACCGGCGCAATGTACACTCGTTCCAGATCCACCCGACGTGTTAACATCCAATGCCGGCTGGAACGTGCAGCAAAATATGGGCTATTTGCAGGAGGTCATTGGGCAACTAAAACAAAGTGGCACACGGGTATCTTTGTTCATTGATCCCTACGACTTTATCAACGCTGACGTTTCACAAATCGCAAAAACAGGCACAGATCGCATTGAGCTTTACACCGAAAGCTATGCGAGAGCTTTTCCAACGCCCGAACGCGACGCGGTATGTGCGGTTTTCCAAAAAGTCGCCGATCATGCACATGCCTGTGGCTTGGGCATTAACGCTGGTCATGACCTGAATCTGCACAACTTGCGCTACTTGATTCAGCACATTCCGTTCATCGCCGAAGTCTCGATTGGCCACGCCCTAATTTGCGACGCGCTTTACTTCGGCCTCGAGAAGACCGTCCAAAAATACCTATCTTGCTTGGTTTAAAGTCCCTCTCCCGCTAGGCGGGAGAGGGATCAAGGGTCAGGGTAATTACCCGTCGAGCCTTCCCGCTCTCACGTTCAACCCCACAAACACATTGAACGTTTTGCCCGGGTCTTGCAGATTGCCGAAGCCAGTGCTCAAGGACACATCCACCGCATTGGTAATAGCATAGAGCGCAGATGCCGTGATCGGCGTCTCTTGCCAGATGTACTTGCTGTTCTTGACGAATTTATCTGTACCACCCAAATAAAAGGTTGCAAAATTAGTGCCAAGGTTCAACCACAAGCGACTGGTCGCCTGCCAACCAAACTTGAACGGCAATCTTATCTTTGCATGAAGGTCTGGATCAACAGTCGTATCTGCAAGCGCTGGGGACCCTCGATAGATCGCCAAAAAGTCGTCATGAAATGCCATAAAATTCATGTTGCTGTTAATGCTAAATGCGGTCGGCATCGAAAGGCTAACAGACCTAAAGACGTAACCATTGTCGGCTAAAGCACCAGCTGCGTTACGTTGCTCGCCACCAAAATAAAGTGGCACATTCAAAGATAGCATTGCCGCAACACCTGGAACGGCGTAGAGAAAATAACCCGCGTTCAGACCAACGGACTTGTTGACTTGGCGTTGATTGACATTCACGCCATCCCACATCACACCGAGCTCTAAATCATTGGTGATACCCACACCAACACCAAGCCTAAAGACAAAATTATCTGTATCCATCACGTCCTTGTTCATTTGCAGGCGTGCTTCAAATGACCCACTCGGCAGCGTAAATGGACGCTTAATTACTTCCGTTGGAAATTTTGGACCTTGGGAGCTCACCTCGGCTACTTCTTGCGCAATGGTTGCAGTATGTACGCCAGCCATCGGTAAAAGCACTGCGAGCACGAATAATTTGAATCTTTGCATAAATTCATCCCTGTTGTGCGAAACATTGAAAAACCAGGCTTACAGCCTGAGGGTCTAGTTCTACCGAAGAGATTTAAAAGTACAATACACATCTGTTATTTTCTGGGTATAAAAATATACACTTAACACTTGTATTGACATAACTGCCTGCAATTGGCACTGAAACGGGCATATGACGACCACGACCTCGCAGCATCGAGAATTTGGCCTATGGCGTAGTACCTCTCTGGTGGTGGGCAATATCGTTGGCTCAGGCATATTCTTGCTGCCCGCATCATTGGGAATTTATGGGGCAGTTGGCCTTTTCGGCTGGATGGTGACGTCCGTTGGTTCAATTTGCCTGGCGCTGATTTTTGCACGTTTAAGCGCGCACTTTCCCAAAATAGGCGGTCCTTACGCATACAGCAAAGAAGCATTCGGGGACTTTGTGGGCTTCCAAATGGCTTGGAGTTATTGGGTAGGAACTTGGGCAAGCAATGCGGCGATTGCAACCGCGTTTGTGAGCTACATGTCTGTTTTTTGGCCTAGCCTTGCTACCAATGCAACACATGCATTTGCGTTGGCATTTTGCTCCGTCTGGTTCTTTACTGGGCTGAATATTTGGAGCGTCAAGTCAACCGGCATCGCACAAGTGGTGATTGTGGTACTGAAAATCGTGCCCCTGATTGTAATTGGGTTGTTTGGCAGCTTCTATGTTAATTTTGCGCATTTTAGCCCCGTGAATCCAAGCGGCTTACCTTGGTTTACCGCCTTAAGCTCAGCTGCAGCTCTTACTCTTTATGCATTTTTGGGGTTGGAATCGGCGACTGTTCCGGCTGAAAGTGTTGTGGATCCCAAAATAACAATCCCACGCGCGACGGTAATTGGCACCGTGTTATCGGCGGTGATCTACGTGTGGACAACGATTGTGTTGCTCGGTGTTTTGCCTCCACAACAATTAGCCAAGTCTGCAGCCCCTTTTGCCGAGGCTGCAGGACTTCTATTTGGTCCTTGGGCATCTTCTGGCGTCGCAATTTGTGCAGCAATTGCGGCTTTTGGTACTTTGAATGGTTGGATTCTCATACAGGGACAAATGCCTCTCGCCGCAGCACAAGATGGCTTGTTTCCCAAGGCATTCGCAAAACTGTCTAAACGCGGAACGCCAGTATTTGGCTTGTTGGCGTCGAGTATTTTGATGACTGGAATGTTGATTTTGAATTACCAGGCTAGCCTTGTCGAGCAGTTTACTGCCATCGTAACCTTCACGACGTTTTCCATGCTTATACCTTATCTCTATTCTGCCATGGCAGACCTGGTGTTTTTGGTCACGAAAGCAGATTATGTTTCGAAAGCGCACCTTGCTCGCTCAGTCATCGTTGCCACGATTGGACTTGCTTACACAGTGCTTATCGTGATTGGCTGTGGGCAAAAAGCAGTGTTTTTGGGAATGCTCTGCATGTTCGCTGGCTTCCCCATCTATATTTTCATGCGGTATTCACCAAGCTCTTGTTCTTCCAGCCGCCTGAACGAAAGCGCCAAATTAAGATCAGCGACACACATAGACTCTCTAGAGTGAACGCGTACCAAACACCAAGCGCTTGCAAGTTCTGCACAACACCGAACCAATAGCCGAGTGGAAGTGTCACCACCCAAGTGGCGCCAATCTGGACGTACATGGTGAAACGCGTGTCACCGGTGCCATTCAATGCGCCCGCTGCGGTCATGACGAGGCCGTCGAATATTTGGCAGATTGCCGCAACCATCATGAGGCCCGTGGCGACGCTCAGGACTTCAGGATCAGATTGAAAGAGTGCGGCGATTGGCCCGGCACAAGAAATCATAATTAGAGCATAGATCGTAGCCATGAATAGCGCGACTTTGACTGACGACTGATAGGAGCGATAGACGCCGTTTTCATTTTCTGCACCGACGCATTGGCCCGTCAAAATGCAGGCTGCTTCGCCAGTGCCATAGTTTGCCAAAAAGCTCACCATCAGAACCTTGGCCGTAATTTGATTTGCAGCGATGAAAGCATCGCCCATGTGTGCCATGAAAGATGTGCACACTGTCCATGCACCGACCTGCAGAAAAAAGCGAATGCCTACCGGAAGACCGGCCCGGATCAATTTTCTGACGATGGAGAACTGAAACTGGTCACTCCATCCATAGCGCCTAATGAAAATCACTAGCATGACCACCATGCCAATGACGATGGAAATGAGAGTTGCATATGCTGGGCCTAGGACACCAAGAGGTGGGATTGGTCCAATGCCATAAAAAGTGAGGACAATATCGAGAAAGACGTTGACGATGCAAACGAGCAAATTGATTTGCATGGGAAGCCGCGTATTGCCACATCCTTGATAGAAGCAGATCAAGGCCATGATGACGAACCAAAACGGTGAGGCAAGAACGCGGATTGAAAAAAAATCGCAGGCCATCTCTTGGACCAACGCGCTCCCTCCAAATAAAGCGAAGATAGGCGTTTGTGCAAAAATCAAACAGCAAATAGCAGCGCCGCAGGGAATAGCTAGCAAGACTCCATGCCAAGCGCCATTTTTGGCGAGCTGATGCTGCCCCGCGCCCGTCGCCTGTGCCACCAGAATTTTGACACCCTCAAAAAAACCGACAAAAAAAGCATTGACCAAAAACGCAATGGTCGAGGCCGTGCCGACAGCAGCCAGTTCGGTTTTGCCAAGCCATCCAGCCACCAAGGTGTCTGTGAGGTCGATGACCGTAATGGACAACATGCCCACCACCATGGGCCATGCCAAGGTCACAACGTCTTTTAAATCACCGCGCATTTAGGGAGAACTCTCGTCGTCGGTTGGTGGTGCAGCTTCCAACTCGGAAGACAATTCTGCCGCTTCTGTTTCGTTGATAATGTTATGAAAAAGAGAATGGCGATAGGAATCCCGAGCTGCTTGCTTGAGTTGCTCTTCTAGTGCGTGAACGCGTTCGGCCTGTGCTTTGCGAAACTCCGTGTCGTGTTCTTTTTCTTTAATCGTTGCTAAAATATCAGCCCGCTCATTTTGCAAAGAATGTGCAAGCTCTTTGGTCAGCGGTTGGTCAAACGCAGAAAGATGACGAATCGCGTCGAGACGAGCCTGAATCGCATCCAGGCGAGCAATGCTCTTGCGCAAAAACGCTGTTGTCTGTGTTCGCTCCTTCACAAAGCTCAAAAGACGCAGCAGATAGCCAACGGTCGAGCCCTGTACCACCACTGAGAGAACGACTACACCAAAGGTCATCGCAATCAGTGTTTGCCTCGCAGGCATGCTCTCAGGTAAAGACAACACCAAAACCATTGAAAGGCTACCGCGAAGTCCTGCCCACCATACGACACAGGACTCGCGAAAAGTAATGGGCTGACCGATGCGTCGCAAAAGTGGAACGGGGAGAAACACGCACAGCGCACGTGATAACAGCACAGCACAAAACGCGAACACAATAAGCGTCGCATGGCTGAATATGATGGGAAGCTTTACTTCCAGCCCAATGAGCAAAAACAAAAGGCTGGTTATGAAAAACGCCGCGTATTCCCAAAAACTCACGACGGCAATGCGCGTATTGGCATCGAAATGCCGTTTATTGCTGAACCCGACAAAGAGCCCTGCAACAACCGTCGCTAAGACACCAGACACATGCAGTCTTTCGGCAACTAAATAGGTGCCGTAGGCCGTCACAGTGGTGAGGGCGATAGCAATGAGATGGTCCTCGGCAAAAGACAGCACCCAGTTCGCAAATAGCCCGAGGAGCGCACCGACGAAAATGCCACCGATGGCCACAACAACAAACTGAACCAAACCATCGGTAATACTGTAGGATCCCGATTGAATCGCTGAAAGCACAACCGAGTATAAAACAATGGCAGTGCCGTCGTTAAATAGGCTCTCTCCCTCGATCAACACAGAGAGTTTGCGTGAAACACCCAATTGGCGCAGCAGCGCAATCACTGAAATCGGATCGGTAGCCGCAATGATCGTTCCAAAGAGCAAGAAATGGCTAAACGTCATATCTCGGTCGATGTGAAACGCCGAAAATTCAAATTGCAAAACGAGCGCCGTAAAAATGGCTGTGATGAGTACGCCCGGAGCCGCCAGCATGGCGATGGACGGCGCAAGCTGTTTCAGCTCGCTTCTCGGAAAATGGATGGCAGCTTCAAAGAGCAGTGCGGGCAGAAACACCATCATGAGCAAATCACGCGTGAGCTGTAGCTGAGGAACAAGCCCGAGCGCCTTGAGAGCGACGCCTACGAGCACCAGCGACACTGTGTAGGGGAGCTTGATACGATGCGCGACTACACCCACAATGGCTGCCGCGACGATGAGCCATACGAGCGACTCAACCGTTGCGATGCCTAGCCCAGGACCGGAGGCAATGGAGGCAAGTGGGTTTGAGAGAGAAGGAAACATCGTTTGAAGTATACTAAAAATTCCTTCTCGTGCCTAGTTAATAGGGTGGACTCGATAAGACGAGAATCAAATGGCGCGAACGTTAAAGGTAAAACGCGCAGAAAATTGTTGTTGTCTGGGTCTTCAACCACCGTGCATAGGTTCTCGATGCGAATGCCACCAAAGCCTGGCAAATAGATGCCTGGTTCGATGGAAAATACGTGGCCCACCTCAATAGGTGTGGTGTTGCCTGGTCCAATGCGTGGAGGAAATTCATGTACGTTGATCCCTACACCGTGCCCAGTGCCGTGTTCATAATTATATCCCGCACGCCAAATCGGATCTCGAACAATTGCATCGAGTTGCATGCCGACGCTACCTTTCGGGAAGCGCGCTGACATGCCGGCGATGGAACCTTTGAGCGTGAGAGTGAACAGTCGCTTCTGCTCGGGCGTCGGCTTGTGTGTTTTTGGGCCCACAAAGAAGGTTCGTGTGAGATCTGTGGCGTACCCGCCCGCATAAAGGCCACCGGTGTCCAGCAAAAACAACGTTCCAGGTTTGATCGGAGTCTTACTGTCCGGCGTTCCATAGTGAATCACAGCGCCGTTTTTACCGCTCGCACAGATGGGCCGAAAAGACAGCTCAATCGTCCCAGATTTTTTAAACTGCGCGCGAACAAAATTATCGACGTCAGCTTCCGTGACGGGAGTTTGTGCCTCAATCTGTTTGCAGAGCCAGTGCTGCGTTTGATGGACAACGTTATCGGCTTTTGCGAAGGACTCGCGCATGTGCAAGAGCTCGTTTTCGTTTTTAATGGCTTTCATCGATCGAAAGGGGCTTTGTATCGATACGATTTCTGCATCCATGGCAGATAGCTGACGTCGCACCAGTTCTGGGGTTTGGTTCGGATCAAGACCAACCCGAAAACGCTTGTTCGGAAAGTGCTTTTGGGCACCTTCTATGAGCTGCACGTTTTCGACGAAAGAAATTCCCTGAATAGATTGCGTGTTCGCAATGTGCTCTTTTGTTGTGCCAATAATTAGGTGGTTTGGCAAAGCAACAGCACGGGATGCAAAAGTCGACTGGAAGGGAAAGTCATTGCCGCGCAAATTGGCTAGCCACGCAATTTCATCGAGTGGAACAATAACGAAAGCATCGAGCCCACTTTCCTCAAAAAATAACTGGGTGCGCGTGAATTTCTCATGGGTACTTTCGCCAGCGAGTGAAATGTCCAGTGGCCAGATTTTGTTGCCATCTAAATGGTTATCTGTCGGACAAATTTGCTGCCAAAATGGCGAAAAAACATCGCTGGAATTCACCAAAGAAAGAGACTTTGATGTGGCGACTTCCTGAATATCCTCAAAAAGAGAAACCGGGATGCGGTCAAACTCCACAGCGAGTGACCTGTCCTTCAATGCTAATGCTTGGTCGAGCACAGACAACCAACCGCTCTCAATGGACTGCGACAGTGTCATCACGCGCACGTCAAAATGCGGCGCTTCTTGCCTGGCTTGCAATGCATAACGTCCATCGACAAAAAGCATCGCTGTGTCCTGCGTAATCAGAGCATCCCCCATGGATCCAGAAAAACCTGTAATGAACACACGTCTGCTTTTTTCTGCTGGCACATATTCATTGAGATATTCGTCCGTGGAGCGCACCAACACGGCGTCAATTCCGTTTCCTTGCATGTGGGTGCGTAGGTCAGCCAGGCGATTTGCGTGAACAGACATGATTTGCTTCCTTTTGCTTTTGGGCGGCCCATTGCGTTTGGCAAAACACTTTGCCACAAAAACAAATGCCGTGGGATGGGCGTTTATGTTGCAGAAGATCCTAATTGCTTTGTCTTTGATGGCCGTGGCGGCATTTTGCAGCGCGTGTGATCCTTGTCGTAGTTTGGCGGAATATATTTGCCAATGCAACGTGTATCCTCCGGATCAACAAAGTTGTTTGGCGAAACTTGATCAATATAGCAATCATCCTGATTTCTCGACGGCGGAAAATGGGGCAAGATGCCAAGCGATTTTGGATGAAACAGATCCAGCAAAGCAATGTACCTGTTTAGCCCTCAACCAAGACGGGCGCTATGATCTATGTGGCATTACCCGCCCGGCAGCCAGCCAAACGGGGACATCACAATAATGGAATTTCGGCTCAAAAATGCGCTGTTTATTTTGCCGAACGCGTTCACGGTCTCGAGTATTTTTTGCGGCATTTATGCAATTTTGCATGCAGCGTCGGAAAATTCGCAAGACGCACTTTATCACTCTGCCCTAGCAGTTTGCTTCGCCGGTTTTTTTGATATGTTCGATGGCCGCGTTGCGCGCATGACGAAGACAGAAAGCGACTTTGGCATGGAGCTTGATTCACTCGCCGACGTGGTGAGTTTTGGTGTCGCGCCTGCGGTCATTGTTTATAAATGGGCATTATGGCCTCTTGGGCCCATTGGGATGTTCGCTGTTTTTGCCTATGCCGCGTGCGGTGCAATTCGGCTGGCACGTTTTAATGTATTGGCCCATCGCGATGAAGGTTCAGAAAACCACTTCGTTGGTTTGCCGATTCCACTTGCAGCGGCGACGTTAGTGATTTTGGTAATCGCGCATTTCCGAATGTTCCATGGTCTTCCAATCGAGCGCCATGTGTTTGTTCTTGGCATTGTGATTGTTTTGGGCGGGCTGATGGTCAGCACGGTGCCCTACTGGTCGTTCAAAGAAACTCACTGGGATGTGAAGACGGCAACATTTGCATTGGCAGTCGTGGTGTTTCTATGGCTTTTTGGCTTTTACTTCCATCTCAGCGCAGGGCTTTTGCTGCTTCTTGGCGGCTACATTTCTGCGGGGATTATTCGCAGCCTTGCCTCTAAGATTTTGCCAGCGCCAAAATAGCATCCCAATCTTTTTTGCTGATCGGGCACACGCTGAGGCGTGACTGCCGCACAAGCGCCATGTCTTTGAGCAATGGGTGGTTTTTAAGCTCTTCAAGATGGACGGGCTTTTTTAGGCGTTCGCCGACTTTGATATCGACCGACGCCCAACGTGGATCCGCAGATGTGGGATCGGGATAAGCTTCTTTCACAACGAGTGCCGTACCGACAATCTCTTTGGGGCCAACCGAATGGTAAATCATGCATAGATCACCAACTTTCATCGATTGGAGATTGTTGCGCGCTTGGTAATTGCGCACGCCATCCCAACGGGTGGTTTTATCTTTTTCGAGCTGCTCGAATGAGTAGGCGTGCGGTTCCGTTTTCAGAATAAAGTGCTGCATGGCATAGTCATACAAAAAAAATCCCCCTTTAAAAAAGGGGGACCAAGGGGGATTTTCAGTATTCCCTCTTAATAATCCATATCCGAACCGTAGTCGCCAGCAGGAGGCGTCATCGCCTTCTTGCTCTCCGGCTTCTCTGCAATCATCGCTTCCGTTGTCAGAAGCAACGACGCCACGGACGCTGCGTTCTGCAAAGCAGTACGCGCAACCTTCGTCGGATCGATCACACCAGCTGCCACCAAGTCCTCATAGACTTCCGTCGCCGCATTGAAACCAAAAGCGCCTTTACCTTCACGCACTTTGTTCATCACGACAGACCCTTCGAAGCCTGCATTGGCAGCAATCTGACGAAGTGGCTCCTCAATGGCACGCAACAAAAGCTGCACACCCGTGTTTTGCTCCTCGCTACCAGCATCGAATTGATCGAGACCGGCTTTTTCAGCCGCGCGAATCAATGCAACACCGCCACCAGGAATTACACCTTCTTCAACTGCTGCACGTGTCGCATGCAAGGCGTCTTCCACGCGGGCCTTCTTCTCTTTCATTTCAGCTTCTGTCGCTGCACCAACCTTGATCACAGCAACGCCGCCCACAAGTTTAGCCAAACGCTCTTCGAGCTTCTCCCGATCATAATCGGAAGTCGTATCTTCGATTTGCACGCGAATTTGCTTCACGCGCGCCTCGATGTTAGCCGACTTGCCAGCACCATCAACGATGGTCGTGTTGTCTTTATCGATGGTCACAGATTTTGCCGAACCAAGCTGTGCCAATGTCACGCCGTCCAGCTTAAAGCCCTGGTCTTCGGCAATGAACTGACCACCAGTAAGCGTGGCAATATCTTCAAGCATAGCCTTTCTGCGATCACCAAAGCCAGGCGCTTTGACAGCAGCAACTTTCAGCGTACCACGCAGTTTATTAACCACCAACGTTGCTAACGCTTCACCTTCGAGATCCTCAGCAATGATTAGAAGCGGTCTGCCACTCTTGGCCACTTGCTCAAGCAAAGGCAGCAAATCTGCCATGGCAGAAATCTTCTTCTCATAAACCAAGATCGCAGGATTATCGAGCTGCACCAACATGCGCTCGGAATCCGTGACGAAGTAAGGCGACAGGTAACCACGATCGAATTGCATACCTTCGACAACTTCCAAAGAAGTCTCAAGGCTCTTTGCTTCCTCAACCGTGATGACGCCTTCTTTGCCCACTTTATCCATCGCTTCGGCTAGAATCTGTCCAATTGTCGCATCGCCGTTGGCCGAGATCGTACCCACTTGGGCAATCTCTTTGTGATCTTTTATGGGATGAGAAAGCGACTTAAGAGCTTCAGTTAGCTTCTCAACAGCTTTGTCTATTCCACGCTTGAGCTCCATTGGATTGTGACCCGCTGCAACAAGTTTCAATCCCTCGTTGTAGAGTGCCTGCGCAAGAACCGTCGCTGTCGTGGTGCCATCGCCGGCCTTATCGGACGTGCGGGAAGCCACTTCTTTGACCATTTGAGCGCCCATGTTCTCAAACTTATTGCTCAACTCGATTTCTTTGGCCACTGTCACACCGTCTTTGGTGACGGTGGGAGAACCAAAGGACTTGGCAATGATCACATTACGACCGCGAGGCCCTAACGTCACCTTCACTGCGTTTGCAAGTGCATTCACGCCGCGGGCAATTTCTGCCCTCGCGTCTGTAGAAAAATGAATCTCTTTTGCTGCCATGTCAGTCTCCTACTCAACTACCGCTAGAATTTCGTCTTCACGCAAAATCATGTGTTCGGCGCCATCCAAAGTGACGTCTGTGCCAGCATACTTGCGAAAAAATACCTTTTGACCAGCTTTCACTTCCAAGGGATGCACCGTGCCGTTCTCAAGCACTTTGCCTTCACCAGTGGCGACAACCAAACCCTGCATGGGCTTTTCTTTGGCGCTGTCAGGAATGATGATGCCACCTTTCGAGGTGCTCTCAGCATCAATGCGCTTAATCAGGATCCGATCGTTCAAAGGACGAAATTTCATAAAACACTCCTCTAGCGAGAGAAAATCTCACCAAACTCAAGATGGGAATCTTGTAATCACCGGCGAGGCAAAGACAAGCGATTATTTGCCGGCAAGCAGCGCAGAAAGCGATTTCTTGTTCAACGTGCGCAAAGCTCTGGTGGAGAGTCGGACGCGAATAAACCGGCCAGTCTCGACGTCGAAAATGCGTTTGCTTTGAATGTTCGCGCGAACTTTACGATGGGTTTTGATGTTGGAGTGGGAAACGCGGTTGGCGTTCATCCAAGATTTACCGGTGAGTGTGCACTTTGCCATGGCTTCAATCCTCAAATTCAAAAATGCGTGGCTTACCCTAACAAAAATAACGATTTCAGCAAGCCCTGATCATGGGTTGGCTTGGCTTTGTGTGAGCCGCTTAATCTCTTCCCGGATAATCGACTCTGCCAACTCCGGCACCACCTCCCAAGCGATCTCCTCAATCTTCTGCCGGATAATTTCCTCAACACGATCCCGCGAGATGGGTAGCTGGAAGTCTGCTTCAACGGCTTTGTGTTGCTGCTGCTTTGTTGGCAGCGCCTCCTGCAGCGCGCCCATGAAACTATGGGCATCAAAGGGCTTGGCAGGGGACAAAATCGGTATGCCACTGTTTGTCAGATCATCGCTCATCAGAGCGTGATCAACGACAAGAAGATCGGGCTTGCCGGTTTTAAGCAGCTCGCGTGCCTCATCCGCGGTCTTTGCAGTAAGAAGCGTGAAGTGTTCATTTTTGGCTAAGATCAGTTGAACAGCAGTTCGTACTGTAGCGCTGTCATCGGCAAGTAAGATCGTACGTGGCATCGGTTAATAACTCCACTCCCAGGCATTCCAGGTGACCGGTGTTTGGGTGCCTGTGGGTTTATAATTTTTAAGTCCAGGCTTGGTTATAGCTACTTCTGGGCGAAAATACATCGGAATAGCGGGTAATGCTTCTAGCCAAAGTTCCTGCACGCGTTTCATTAATTTCTTGCGCTCGGCTTCATCTAAGATGGTTGGAATTTCGTCGAGAATCTTTGAGGCTTCATCGTTTTTCCAACCGGGATAATTTTGCCCTTGCCACTGGTTTTTTGGCGTTGGAATATAATTTTTATGCCACAAGGTCTGAGCCCAGGAACCTGGATCACTAACCCAAGAGTAGAACGATAAATGGGGAAACTTGCGGTGCCTAGCGATATCACCAAAAAAGACTTTTGCCGGCTTGTTGTCAATTTCTAGCCCTACGCCAATACTGCGCAAATCCGACTGAAATACCTGCTGCATCTGCTCGATATCTTTGATGCCAGCGACAGCGCTAATTTTGAGCACAAGCTTCTCGCCCTTTTTATTTTGCCGCACTTCGCCAGGATTTGCCTGCTTCCAGCCTGCCTCATCAAGCAAGCTTGCTGCCTTTTTTAGATCAAAGGGGATCATCGGCATGCTGTTGTCGTAGCCCCAATGTTTAGGCGGCAAAAACGAATTGGCGAGTGTGTATTTCCCGTGATAGATCGAATCGATAATTTTTTGGCGATTGACGGCGTGGGCTAGCGCTTTTCTCACGCGTACGTCTGCGAGCCAAGGGTTGTCCATATTAAAATCGATGTGGGCCCAGACCATGCCAGGCACCGAATAGTAGCGAAAGCGATCGCCCTCACGCTTTTTGATCGCTTCGATTTGGGCAACAGTGAACCCACCAGCCGTTGTGGTGCCAGCAATGTTGCCAGCAATGAGATTTGATTCCATCGACTGGGTATTTGGGATAATGCGAAAGGTAATTTCTTCAAAGAAAGGTCGTGGGCTAAATTTCTCGTTGCGCACATAGGTGATGTACTGGCCCGGTACCCATTCTTTAAAGCGAAAGGGCCCACAGGAAAGAGGCTTTTGGCCATAGGGGTCTTTTTTGAGATCGTTGGTACCTCCGCCCGGCTTCAAATAGCGGGGCTGAAGGATATGTGCTGGTAAAAGTTCATGCACCCGGTAAGTACTGAAAAACGCGAAGGGCTTTTTCCATGTGACGACCAGAGTCTTTTTGTCGGCGCCCGCTGCAACCATCGATTCAACGCGCTCGCAAGTGTCACGGTCAATAATTTCCTGACCTGGATCAAGGCAAACCTTCCATGTAAAAATAAAGTCATCTGCTGTGACCGGTACTCCATCTTCCCAGGCGGCGTCCTCGCGAATATTCCAAGTCACCACCATCTTTTTGCTTGGCAGGAGCTTCACTTGGCCATTTTTCACCGAAGGCACTTCGTTTGCCAGGCCCGGAACCAATTCCCATTTATCGTTGTACATGGTGAGGCTGCGATGGCCGAGCGTATACACTTCACCGCTGGCTGCCATTTCCGCGAACAGTGGGTTTAACGTATCGGGTTCTGAATTTGTCCCTAGCTCAAGACGCAAAGTGTGCTCCCGCTTTTGGCGTTTGCAGCCGGCAAGGACAGTAAACCCAACAAGAAGCGTCAGAAAAATGCAGAGAAAACAACGTAATTTCATATGGATACACGCCTTTTAGGGTGTCGATCGATGCGGCCTCGTATTTACCATAGCGTTAGTCAAAGCACTAGAACTAATGCGAAAATGAGTATATAAAGAGTTTCTGCGGAGAAATATGACATGCCGGATACAAGAGCCATCGGTGTCTTTGATTCAAGTTTAGGTGGTCTGACCGTTTTGTCAAAGATCCACAAACATTTGCCAAACGAGTCCACCGTATACCTGGGCGATACCGCACGCGTGCCTTATGGCACCAAAAGCCCTGAAACAGTTGTGCGCTATGCGCTCAATAACGCGCGTGCACTTTTATCTTATGCGCAGCTTAAAGTTTTGGTTGTGGCCTGCAACACCGTGAGCGCCACTGCGATGGAGGCATTGCAAGATGCCTTATCGATTCCTGTTATTGGCGTCATTGAGCCCGCGGTGCAAACTGTTATGCGTCAGCCAGCGGCAAAAAATATTGCGGTATTGGCGACAAGCACCACCGTGCAATCGCGCGCATTTGAACTGACATTTTTGAAAGCAGGATTTTCTGAGCGAATCTATTCGCAAGCCTGTCCGATGTTTGTGCCCTTGGTTGAAGAAGGGATGATCTCGGGTCCTATCACCGAGATGATAGCAGAACACTATTTTCAGTTTCTACCACCCAAGCTTGATATGGTGGTGCTTGGTTGCACCCACTACCCCTTGCTCGCAGCCACGCTGCAAAACTTGCTCAAACCAACTTACGGTTGGATTGATAGCGGTGAAGAAGTCGCTATGGCAGTTCGACAGGAGCTTGCACAAAATGCTATGCTCGCGCCGGAGGGCCACAATCCAACACGGCGCTACTTGGTAACAGAATCTCCTTATCGCTTCGAGCAGTTGTTTGAGTATTACCTTGGCAAGCCCGTTGTGCCGCAAACAGCAGAAATGATTGATATAGGGATCGGATGATGAAAACACAATTTTTGTTCGTGGCGATATGCTTATTTGTTCTTTCTGGCATTGGTTGTGCCAGCACCAACAGCAATTTAAACGGCGCAAACGTTTCCTATCTTGAAACAGCTAAGCAGAATTTCGAGGCTGGAGAGAAGGCGCTTAAGAAAAAAGAATACGATGAGGCTGTTACATTCTTTGAGCATGTGCGCAGCAAGTATCCCTATTCAAAGTATGCGGCGCTCAGTGATTTGCGTATCGCAGATACTTATGTGGCCAAAGATGAATGGATTGAGGCGGCTGACGCATATGACTTTTTCATCCGCTTTCATCCACGTCATGAGGACGTGGCCTATGCTTGGTTTCAAATAGCCAAATGTCATTATGAATCCGCGCCGAGCGATTTTTTCATCAAGCCGCCAAGTTATTCAAAAGATCAGACTCCTTCGAAAGAGGCGATCAAAGCTATCGATCACTTTATCGAGCAGTTTCCCAATGATGCACGTGTCGCTCAGGCAAAAGAGATGAAAGCAGTATTACTGAAGAAGCTTGCTGATCAAGATATGTATGTGGCGCGCTTTTATGCCAAACGTAAACAGTGGCGAGGCGCAAGTTTGCGTTATGGGCGTGTGGTGGAGCAATATCCGGATTCTGAGAGCGCGGTTGAGGCGTTGTATGAATCGGCAAAAATCGCGAGTCAGTATCTTGGTGATAAAGAGAAAGCGCGAACGTTGTTTCAACAGCTTGTGGAGCGTCACATGGATTCTAGCTATGTGAAGGATGCGAAGAAGCAGCTGGAGAAGATATCGGCGGAGATTGACACTGCTCCTGCTAGCGAACAAGAGAACTAGCCGTCGAGGACAAACTTTAATGCGTAAGGCACGGTGTCTTCGGCGAACTCACCTTGGTCGTTGATCGCGGGTGCGAATTGGATTTTTTGCACGTAGGCAAGGGCGGCTTCATCGCATCCGTAGCCGAGGCCTTTTTCGACGACGGCGCGTTTGACTTGGCCGTTTTTGCTGACAGCTACTTTGAGTAAGACGATGCCTTCGATTTGCATGTCTCTCGCGAGCGCGGGGTAGGCGGGGGCTTTTGGGTTGCCAATCGGAGACGCGTGACGCGAGGGATTAAGGGTGAGGGTAGCACGCTCGGCGAGGGAGCCGGAGGTTTTTGCAGACACGCCACCCTCACCCTTAGTCCCTCTCCCGCGTAGCGGGAGAGGGGATTTGTGGCTGAAGGCTGTTGCTGGTTGCTTTCTTGCCAGCGGTGATGGCATGTACGCGCGAATTATTGCCTGCTCCCGGTGGTTTTTCTGATTTGGTTGTTGCACAAGACAAAAGATCATAGCCACGTGGCAAAACGTGGATAGAGTGATGGCGAGCAAGTAACCAGGAAGCTTTGGCATATGGCGTTTAAACAATCAGTGTTGTTGGTGCGCAAGAAATCTCGCTTGCAGAATTATCAAGAAAAACGCGGGATGCCCAGAAAAAGCATTGAGCTGCAAGAAGCACATGATGCGCATGAAGCGTGTTTTACCGCAGTACAAAATGCGCTGAAAGCGCACCAAGAAAGTGTAGAAATTTGCGACCGTGCTGATCTCAGCGCACACAAAGTCAAGGATCGTCTTGTCGTCACCATTGGTGGTGATGGCACCATGCTTGATGCAAGCCATCACATTCACGATGGGATGTTACTTGGCGTCAACTCCGACCCAGCGCGCTCGGTAGGCGCGTTATGCGCGGCGACTGCTCAGACATTTCCATCGCTGTGGCAGCAAGTCTTGGAAGAGCAAGTCAAAGTTAGCCCGGTGACGCGTATTGGCGTTATGGTGAATGGCCATCCGCTGCCAACATATGCTCTCAACGAAATTTTAATCGCCCACAAAAATCCAGCAGCCACCAGTCGCTATCAAATTAGCTTCTGCGGCCGTGAAGCAGAACATAAAAGTTCTGGTATTTGGGTTTCGACGGCGGCCGGATCAACTGGTTCTATGCTCTCTGCGGGCGGCCACTTGCAGCTTTTACATGACAAGCGCTTGCAATATCTGGCGCGTGAACCCTATTTTTCGAATCACGCTGTCCCAGATCTCCTCGTCGGATTTTTGCCCGAGGGCGAATCTCTTGCCATTTTGAGTAGAATGGAAACTGGTGGCTATCTCTATTTTGATGGTGCCCATCACATGCAACGACTGCCAATCAACGCACGCGTCACAATACACAGCCAAGTGCCGCCTCTAAAATTGATCGTCGATGCGGAACTAGAGGAACGACGGTTTCAGATCAGCAAACTGCGCGAGCAATATCACCAACACCATTAAGAGGAGTAACCCATGTTAAAAGAGGGAGCGCTTGCGCCCAATTTTGAATTACCTGGCGACGATGGGCATGCGCACAAATTGCGCAGCTATCGGGGGCGCTATGTAATCTTATATTTTTACCCCAAGGACCTCACACCAGGGTGCACAACCGAAGCGTGTGAATTTAACGACGCGTTGGCTGGCATTGCGGACAAGAATGCGGTGATCTTTGGTGTGTCCAAAGACTCATTGGCAAGCCATGCACGCTTCAAAAGCAAGCATCATCTCAATTTTCCATTACTGAGCGATGCAGACCTAACCGTCCACGAAGCCTACGGCGCTCACGGTGAAAAAGTGATGTATGGTAAAAAAGTGAAAGGAACGATTCGCAGCACGTTTCTGATCGACGACAAGGGTCACGTTGCTAAAGTGTGGTCGAAAGTGCGCGTGAAAGGCCACGTGAAGTCCGTTCTCGAAGCTTTACAAAAGCAACAGGGCGAAATTCCCCTGTACCAAGGAAAGGTGACTTTGCGTAAATAAAAATATGCCGAGAGCGGGACTCGAACCCGCACGGGGGTTACCCGGGCGATTTTAAGTCGCCTGCGTCTACCTGTTCCGCCATCACGGCAAAGCCACTGGCTGCATACACCAACATTTTAGCGAGCGAAAGGACTTTTTTTGTGCCCTGAAAAAGCTTAAAGACTACGGATGGCAAACGGAACACTTTCGCGCAGCTCTGAAGCAAAGATGCAGGCTGCTGTTTTAGAAAAAAGTATTACCAACCCAAGGCAGAACCTCACTATCGCTGACGGCGCTGCGGCAAGTGGTTTGGCGTTGCGCAATGCCGAGATTGGTCTGCATTTTTTGATTGCCGAATATCGCGGGCATTTATCTGCCACCGAAAATGGGGAGCTGTTGTTTTGCTTTCCTTATGGTTTTGCCAAACCATGGGAGAAAATAGAAGCGCTGCAGGCGTTTTGGCAGAAAGTGAAGAAGGGTCTGCTTGGCGTTGCTAAATTTGTTGTGCGAGCCTGGATCACTGTCGTGATGGTGGCTTATGTCGCGGCTTTTGCGGCGATATTAATCGCATTGATGTTTGCCAAAAGCTCTGATCGGGATGACCGTGACAGGGGATCCTCATTTGGCGGCAATTTCATGTTCTACGCGTTGATGCGTGCGGTTATGGATTCGTTGTTTTGGACTTTTCACCCGTTCTCGCCTTACAACGTGAGCTATGATCCCTACTATCGTCGCAACATGCAGCCTAAAATTCCATTCTATGAACGGGTCAATCGTTTTTTCTTTGGGCCAGAAAAGCCGCCGGTGGATCCGCTTGAAATGCAGCGGCGTGTGCTTGCAGAGATCCGCGTGCAACGCGGGCGCGTGGGCCTTGCGGACGTGATGAAAGTGACTGGTCTACCACGTGATCGGGCGGACCCGCTGATGTCTCGGCTTATGCTCGACTATGACGGTGAAGTAAGCGTATCAGAGAGCGGTGGCGTGACGTATGCGTTTCCCGAGTTGCGCAAGACTGTTCAAAACGATCGTGAATATGCACCGGAACCGATTTGGGCGCGCAAAGAAACGGTGATGCCGCTTACCGGAAATCCGGCCGGCAGCAATGTTTTGATCGCCGCACTGAATGGTTTTAACTGGGTGATGAGTCTTGTTGCTATTTCTGGTGGATGGACGATAGCCAATCTCAAACTATTACTATTCTATGGCGTCGTTGTAAGAACTGGTGATCCAGCGATTTTGCTTGGATGGGTGCCCTTTATTTTCTCCAGCGCGCTGTTTGCATTGCCTATTTTTCGCGCGCTCAACAAGGATCGGGAGAAAACTCGTGTGGCGAGAGAGAATGGTCGACGTGGGTTGCTCTTTGCTGTGCTGAATCGCTTGACCCGCAGAGGAGTGCGAGAAGAGACACTCAAGACCGCCTGGACACAGGCTGCTGGAGTACAGCCTAAAGAGAAGGAGCTGGTAGCAGAGGTCGTGAAGTTGGGTGGAGAGCTGGAAGTCGATGAAAATGGTGGTACGCAGTATCGCTTTAAAGATCTCGAGCTTGAACTTTCGGCTTTACAGACTGAAAGAAGCCAGGCCAGGGAAAGCGAGAAAGACGTGGGGCAGGTGGTATTTTCGTCGGCGAAATAGCGTGCCTTTGCCTAGTTATTCTCAATATCCGGCACTGGTATCTTAAAGAACGGCACCCCTTCATCATCCAAAAATCGCTCTTCTTCGAGCGTGCTCTGTCCCATAATGGGCCTCTCCGGTTCAGCGCCTTTAGCCATGGCAATGGCTAGCTTTGCAAACTCCGGCCCAACATCCTCGTGTGATTTGCGTACGCGCTGCAAGATGCGCGCGATGGCTTTTTGTGCTTCTATCGGAATCTTGCTCTGCACCGTTGTTGTAATATGTTTTGCCGACGTTGGTTCTGTTGAGATTTGGTTGAGGTTACTCAAAAAGCCAACCTTAGACGGTGCCCGCTGGATATCAGTTGAGTTGCAAAACGGGCACTCGACCTCGCTGCCATTGAGTTTGTCAAAGTAATCTTTTTGTGTGTCATACCAGCCTTCGAAGGCATGGCCCTTATTGCACTGTAAATCGACTATAAACATTTGTTTCGCTTTCGCAGTTGAAATGGGTGAACGGTAGAGATACGAAATTGCTGGCTTTTTTATTCCGACGAAAACTCTCCCAGCGCCAAGTCAATCGCGTCTTCCAGACTCGAAATCGCCATTAGCTCCATGCCCTTCGGTACTGGTATACGCTCGAGTCCTGTTTTGGGCAAAAGCACGCGAGAAAATCCAAGCTGATGCGCTTCTTTTAAACGTGACTCAATTTTACTCACACCACGCAACTCGCCGGAAAGTCCAATCTCACCGAAACATGCAAGATGTCGTTGAATGGGTTTGTTGGTGAGGCTTGACGCAATGGCCAACGCCACTGGAAGATCTGCTGCTGGTTCTGTGAGATTTGCGCCACCAGCGACGTTCACAAACAAATCTTGCCCCGATAACACCAATCCAGCACGTCGCTCAAGCACGGCTGCAAGAAGTGCGCAGCGGGTGGAGTCAATGCCAAGTGTCGTGCGGCGTGGATTGCCAAATAGACTCGGCACGCACAACGCTTGTACTTCCACCAAGAGTGGCCTCGTCCCCTCGATGGCAATTGCAACAGCCGAGCCGGATTTCCCGACGGGGCGCTCCGCTAGAAAGAATGCAGAAGGGTTGGGCACTTCACAAAGACCGTCACCACGCATCTCAAACACGCCGATCTCATTCGTGGAACCAAAACGGTTTTTGTGTGCGCGTAGTATGCGATGGGAGCCTGTACGGGTGGCTTCGAAGTAGAGAACGGTGTCGACCATGTGCTCGAGTAAGCGTGGGCCTGCTATGTTGCCATCTTTTGTTACGTGGCCGACCAAAAATGCGCACATGTTGGTCGACTTGGCGAGCCTCACAACTTGACTAGTAACTTCACGCACCTGACTTACCGAGCCTGGAGCAGATTCAAGCTCCGGCGCCGATAAAGTTTGCACTGAATCGAGAATCAGAAGGCTGGGTTTGATGCGATCAGCCTCGGCTAACGCCACCGATAAATCTGTTTCAGCGAGCAGGTAGAGTCGCTCATGAACAGCTCCGAGCCTTTCTGCTGTCATCCGGGATTGCGTAATCGATTCTTCAGCCGACACGTACAAGACTGTCGCGCCATTTTGTGCAAGCTTCGATGCCATTGTAAGTAGCAACGTGCTTTTCCCGATGCCGGGATCACCACTCAGTAACGACACGCCATTTGGAACTAGTCCGCCACCTAAAACACGATCGAGTTCATCGACGCCGATTTTAATGCGGGCAACATGCTCAGTTTTGACATCGGTGATAGGCGTCGCTTTGTTATCGCTCCGATCGGCGCTACTAGAAGAAAAAGAGCCTTTGCTCTTCCCCGTCACGCGGGTTTCTTCAACCAGCGTGTTCCACTCCTGGCAGCCCGGACAGCGACCCATCCACCGCTGCTGAGAGTTACCACACGATGTGCAAAAAAAACCTGTTTCCTTTTTGGCTTTAGCCACCATGCGTGTGCTCATGGCCATGGTTACAATTGGGTCCATGTTCATGATGAGCATGTGTTGCTCCAACAACGCCTTGAACGAGTTCCTCGCGGGTGGCATTTCTGACTTCCAGCACTTCCACATCGAACGTGAGAGTCTGGCCAGCTAGCTCATGATTAAAATTCACCGTTAAAGCATCTTTGCCCACAGCTTTGACTCGCCCACGCATGGTGTTGCCATCGCGCATGCGCATCTCGATGGGATCGTCGACGCCAAATCGCGAATCTGCCGAGAAACGGGATTTTGGAATTTCCATCAAATAAGCTGCTTGGTATTCGCCGTACCCGTCTTTCGGAGCGAGCACAATGTGTTTTGTTTGACCAACTTCAAGTCCAGCCAACGCTTCTTCAAATTTTGGCAGCAATTGCCCACGCCCATGGAGATACCACAATGGATCTTCTTTGCTGTTGCTGTCTGCCACAATTCCGTTGTCGATGGTGAGCGTGTAAACAAGCGCAATGGCCCGATTTTCCTGAATATTCATGAGAATTCCTTCAAACTGTTTTGTACATTGCTGACACACTTTGAGCGGCATTGCAAAACCCGGCTTTTTCGCTCAATTTCTTGGGCATGAGGCAAGTGGATCGAAAAGCAAAAGGTGGCTATGAGCGGCACGACCCTTATTACCATGCAGCTAAGCAAAAAGGGTTTGTTGCGCGGTCGGTGTTTAAGCTCGAGGAAATCGACAACGATTTTAATTTAATTCGCCCGAGAGATAAAGTTCTCGATTTAGGATGCGCTCCGGGCTCATGGTTGCAATATGTAGAAGGCAAGCTCCGAGCTTCGGGTGGGCAAATCGTTGGCGTGGATCTGCTGCCCGTAAGACTTTCGTTTGGACAGAATGTGCATATTATCCAGGGCGACATCTATGATGTGCAGCTCGAGCAGCTTTTGCCTTTTGGGCGAGAGTTTGATGTGTTGCTCAGCGATATGGCGCCCAACACGTCGGGGATAAAGAGCCTCGATCAGGATCGCAGCCTGGTGCTGTGCGAGCGAGCGCTTGAGATTGCGCAAGTATTGCTGAGACCGGGTGGCAGGTTTTGCGTCAAGGTTCTTGAGGGCGGTGGGATGCAGAACTTTATTGCGGCATGTCGG
>Ga0207042_1008_pt1 | contig 74207 bp, 70 predicted proteins | sample Alteio_BWMinCont_70_FD_153310 | JGI IMG/M metagenome (GOLD analysis project Ga0207042, IMG submission 153310) | Enriched cells from forest soil in Barre Woods Harvard Forest LTER site, Petersham, Massachusetts, United States -... | ecosystem: Environmental > Terrestrial > Soil > Temperate forest >... | reverse complement strand
CCCAATGATCAGCGCAACGTCATTTTAGAGATTCGAGGCGGTACGGGTGGCGACGAGGCCGCTCTTTTTGCCGGTGACTTGTTGCAGATGTACGCACGTTTTGCTGAGAAAATGCGCTGGAAGATGGAAGTGCTGAGCGCGTCGGAAGGCACAAAAGGTGGCTACAAAGAAGTGATCGCCATGATTACCGGCGATCAGGTGTTTGCATGGCTCAAATATGAGGGTGGTGTGCATCGCGTGCAGCGTGTGCCTGACACGGAGACGCAGGGGCGTATTCATACGTCAGCGGTGACAGTGGCGATATTGGCCGAGGCAGAAGAAGTCGATGTGCATATCGAAGACAAAGATATTCGCGTCGATGTATTTCGTTCTGGTGGTCCGGGTGGCCAGTCGGTGAATACGACCGATTCGGCGGTGCGCATTACGCACATACCGACGGGATTGGTGGTGCAATGTCAGGATGAAAAGAGTCAGACGAAGAATAAGGCCAAAGCGTTGAAAGTGCTTCGCGCGCGTTTGATGGATCGCATGCAGGAAGAGCAGAACAAAGAGCGGGCGGAAGAGCGTAAGGCGATGGTGAAGAGTGGCGATCGGTCGGAGAAGATCCGCACGTATAACTTTCCACAGGACCGGTGCACGGATCATCGGGTGGGGATTACGGTGCATAACTTGCCCAAGCTGTTTCAGGGTGAGTTGCAGGATTTGCTGAGCCAGGTACGGGCGCACTTTCAGGCGGAAGCACTTAGAGGTCAGTGAGCTGAACAGCTTGAATCAATTCAAGTACAGCGATACACCTGCATGCCTTGCGGCAGTCTTTAGATCCTTGTCGAGCGTGGCGATGGAAATGCCATGCCGCATTGCTAGCTCCAGGTAGACGGCATCGTAGGCTGTTAGTTTGTATTCGCCGGCTAAATCCACCAAATGAGGCATTTGTGTGAGCGGAACTGTCGGCTCTACCGCAATGGGCAGCGCGCAGAGTAAACCCAGAAATTTTGTGATCTGCGCCTTGCTCGCTCGTTCCTTTTTGTGCGCCTGATGAAGAACATTGCAAACCTCTGCTGTCCATAAGGCTGGCACCCAAGCTTCGGCGCTGGCCAAAGAGTCAAGCACAGCATTTGTGTAGGTGGTTGCCTCGTCCGTAAAACACCAGGTGATGCAGAGAGAGCAGTCCAAAACGAATGATTGTTTTTTGGGCGCGGTTGTCATCTGCGGCCCTCGTCGCGCATGGCTTTTATCTCCTTTAGAGTGAGGCCCGTTTTTCCGATTTCTTTTCCGAGTGCTTTAATTTTTGCGATTGTATCCAGGGTATCAACTGGGGCCTCTTCAGTCGCAGGGATTAATTTAGCGACGGGGTGACCGTGCTTGGTAATCGTAAATGCTTGATGTTTTTCGATCACATCTTTCACCAACCCTGAGAAATGGGTCTTCGCCTCAAAAACGCTGACGGATCTTTCCATAGCGCACTCCCACTTAAGACTAGTCTATGACTAGATTATACCGAGATCCCTGTGGAAGACAAGTTTTTTTCCCATTGGTTGGGGATGGGGTTCGTTTTTTCTATTTCTGCTGCGCATTCAGATGCGCAAATCGATCGAGTGCTGGAGCGTTTGTGACGTGTTCTGCAGGCGTGCTTTCGCCGAAACTTCTCGTGCCGCTACCAGCATTCTTTCACGAACCAGCGCAGCAGCAATCTGCAAGTGCTCTTTAGGGTCTTTGAGCCAAATTTGAAGTTGAACAATCATGTGATCGTCGCGGAAACCTGCCAGCAGCACTTTTGGCTCTGGAATTTTCAAGAAGCGATCGTCGTCTATCATGCACTTAAGAAAGGCTTCGCGGATTTTTGAAACATTTTCATTCAAATCCAGGGGAAATTCCACATCAACACGTACATGAGGTTGCATGGTTACCGCAGAGTTTAAAATAACCCGATTGGGAATCACCAGGATTCTTCCGTCCAGGGTGACGATACGCGTGCTGCGCAAATTAATTTCTTCCACGCTGCCACAGCGCCCATTGATCTCAACCAGATCTCCGATTCCAAACGGTCGATCCCAGAGTACCATGAGCCCGGAAAACACGTTCTCCAGAATTTCCTTCGAGGCGAATCCTAACGTGAGGCCAACAATTCCAAGGCCCGCAATGAGAGGATGCATGCTAATCCCAGCATACTCCAGTGCCGTCACTGCACCCGTTAACAAAATTGAGTAGCGGAGCCCAAGCTCAATAAAATGCGTGATGGTGCGGTCAAGTGTTGTCTGCGTGAGTGCAGTAACCAGGGTCTTGCGGACGAGGCGCCAAAACAGATAAAAAATCAGAAAAATTGCAAGCGCTACAAGAATTGTTGATAGCAACGTAATGTTAATGCGATGGATGTCCATGACATGCTATCTAGCACACATTTTATTTAAGAAAAGCCGAGCTCAGCGCATACAGCCCGAAGCCAACCAAAATAATCCCCGACACATGGCTAATCGCCCCCACATGCCTCGGGCGAATCTTGGCCTTGGTCAGCGCCACAAATCCACTCAACATCAGCCACCATGCCATCGATCCTGCAAAGATTGCGAGCGTGATAGCGATAGCTCCCCAATTGTTGGCGACGTTGATTGATGCGCCAGCAAAAATAGCAATGTATGTAAACACCGTCAGCGGATTTGTGAGCGTCAGTAAAAACGCCGTGCTGAATGCGCTGAAACCATGTTCCCGTGGCTGGAGCACGGCTGTCTCCTCAAGGGAAGGTTTGCTGAACAAGTTCTTGATGCCAATCCAAATAAGAAAAAGCCCGCCACCAAAACTCAGAACAGATTTGTGTGCAATCAGAAAGTCAGAAATCGCCGTCACGCCAAACGCCGCCATCATGCCATAGATGGCGTCCGCCAGCGCGATGCCTATGCCCGTGAGCATGCCGAGCACGAAGCCGCCGGCCAACGTTTTTTGGATGCACAAAAGACCCATCGGGCCCACTGGCGCCGCAAGCGATAGGCCAATCAAGAAACCTTCGGCAATCAAGAGAGGAGTGTGCATGCGCGAAGGAGCGTAACACGGAAATGGTGCTCCCAACAAGACTTGAACTTGTGACCCCTGGTTTAGGAAACCAGTGCTCTATCCGCTGAGCTATGGGAGCACGGTGCCAAAAATAATCTTGGCAAATGTGCGATTTAAACTCTTCGACTGGAAATCTGTGAGCACTGCCTGCTCTTCTACTTTAATTGTGTCGCCGACCTTAACATTGCTATGCACCAGCGCAACCCATTCTTCCCGGTCTTCGCTGACCTTGAGGCGCACGTAGCTGAAGCTCTCACGGAGGATCACTTCTTCCACCTTGCCGGAAATTATCGGCCGCGCTTTTTTGATGGCCTCTTGTCTGCGGCCATCGTCACCGAGATTGAGTGACCCAGCGAGACCTGCAGGCGGAACATCTTGCGTTTTCTTTTGGTAATACATAAAGCCGAGAACGCCAGCCAGTACAAGAAGAGCAGCGATGACAATTGCATAAATGCGATACATAATTGATCCCTAAAGCGTCCCACTCGATGTAACACGATCAATTTCAGCTGCCAACAAGCTTTGGATCTCTGCCATGGTGAGTGAGCGCAGTCCAGGCCTATCGGCGGTCAACACATCATCGGCGGCATCACGTTTGCGCTTCGACAGCGCCATGATTTGCTCTTCAATGCTGTTTTGGCATATCAACTTAATGAGATGCACCGCTTTGGTTTGACCAATGCGATGTGCGCGATCTGCAGCTTGATCCTCGACGGCGGGGTTCCACCATGGATCATAATAAATCACCGTGTCTGCGGCCGTCAGTGTGAGGCCTGTGCCACCAGCCTTGAGACTCACGACAATGACAGGTGGGCCATCTGGATCTTGGAACTGCCGCACCACCTCAGCCCGATCTTTGGTGCCGCCATGCAGCCAGAGCGCATTTTGCACACCGCTTTGCTTCAAGATATCGTGGATGATGTGCTGCATTTTCACAAATTGGCTGTAGATAATGATGCGCCGCCCCATGGAGAGGCACTCTTTAAGAACTTCTACCAGGAGCGCACCCTTGGCCGAGGGGATTTGTGAGCCCTCGTGTCCGGGTAACAGGCGCGGATCACAGCACGCTTGGCGCAGGCGCGTGAGTGCTGCGAGCAGAGGCAGTCTTGACTTGTTATCGACGTTACCGTGGAGCGATGTCGAGAGTTCGCGTCGGGTGGCTTCGAGTACCGCACGGTAGAGCGATGCTTGCTCGGGGAGCATCTCACATTTGAGGATGTTCTCGATCTTGGGTGGCAAGTCGCTTTCTACATCCGATTTCTTTCGGCGCAAAATGATCGGGCGTACACGCTGGCGCAGCTCGCCTACGCGTTCTGCATTACCCTTGGCAATCGGCGCAGCGTAGCGCTTTTGAAAGTTGCTCTCGCTACCAAGAACGCCGGGAGCAACAAGCTCCAGAATGCTCCACAGATCATCTACTCGATTCTCAATGGGTGTACCCGACAATGCGATGCGTTGCTCGGCGTGAATGAGCCGCGCTGCCTTCCAGCTCTCAGTGCGCGGGTTTTTGATGTTTTGTGCTTCATCAATGATGAGATAGCGAAATGGAATCGATGACAAGGTGTTGGTGACATCGAGGCGCAGCAAGGCATAACTGGTTACGACGATGTCGGCGCTTTTTAGCTCGGAGAGTTTATCTTGCCTGGTTAGGCCATGCCACTTCACGGCTGTTAAGCCCGGCACGTGCTTTTTCGTTTCATCTATCCAAACATCGATGACGCTGGTGGGCGCAACAACCAAAGTTGGTTTTTGCCCTTCTTGCTCTTTGAGTTTCGCCAATAGCGTGAGCACCATGACAGTTTTGCCAAGACCCATATCGTCGGCCAGAAGTCGCCCGAGACCAACACGGTGCAACTGTGACATCCAGGCCACTGCATCATGTTGGTAGGGGCGAAGCGCCGTTTGCAGACCAGCGGGCAGAAGTTGGTCTTCGGGGAGCACTTCGGGGATGAACTGCTGCAAACGCGTTCTTAACCCGTCGTCGCAATGCAGGGAAACTTGATTTTGGAACGCACGAAAGAGCAGTGCGGCTTCGGCAAAACTGACATGGCGACTTGACGATGCGAAGGGCAAATCTAGAATTTCTGCAAGTTGGGCAATGGTTTTACCCGTTCCTGGTGCAAACGATACAATGGTGTCGTCGCCAGCCAACATGGCGTAAGATCCCTGTTCGGCAGCTTTTGCCAAGTTCTCAAACGATAGCTTGAGGTCTTGTGCTTCCGGGCCGAGATCAATCTCCACGCTGAGCTGTTCAAAACCCATTGCTGTCAGGGGCACGAGTTTGAGAGTCGGTATTTCTGGCAATTTGACCGTATGTGGCAGCAAATCTTCGTCGACAATGAGCCAATCTGGAATGCCATCACGGTGGGCGATTTTAGCCAGCACATCAAGCGCCTTTTGCCCGCTGACATGAAATCCGCGATGGGCGCTCGCTGCGATAGCTCCGAGAGAAAACAGAATCTGTCTGGCTTTTTCTTCTTGTGCAGAAGGCCGCTTAATTAGCTGGAGCGTGTCACCGATGGTCAACGGGAAAACCGGAGGCAGTGCGCCACGAGATGGGATTTCGACTTCGTCAGTATGGCCGGAAAACGACAGCTCTGTCACGAGGTGAAGCCGCAGAGAAATCTGTTGCAGAAAAGGCCCCGGACTCAAAATCGCGCGCAGCATAATAGGTGGCGTCTGTTCTGGCTTGCTGGCAGCTTGGTTGAGGCAGCTTAAATCGATGCCGAGTGCAGCAATGTTTTGATAGGTTCCTTGCGCGTCTTCAGCCTGAAGTGCTTCTAGTGGTAAGGGCGGGCTGTGCATCAGCGTCTGAACTTCGAGTGGCAGCAGAGATGGTTCAAGCTTATGCAGCACAAGCTGGTGATCGAAAAACCACGCAGTCTCGTAGCCGAGAACCAGCGGTTCTTTAAGAACTTTGCCTGAACCGGAAACTGGCACAAAATGCATCGCCTCTTTGCCATCTTCCAGCCTCGAGAGCTCGCCCCGCAACTTTGCTGGCCTCGATGCTGGCGTGATGGCGCCCATGCTTTTGATCTCGATGGTGAGGTCTGCCACCAAAGACAAGAGCGTATCGATTTGCGCCGGAGAAAGCACAAAAAAACCTGGTTTTTGGGCAAACCCATCGGCTTTCTGGAATACCTGAATGCAGTTTCGCTCGCGAAAAGAAAAAGCCAGATTTGTTTCAAGCAGGCGATAAGGATCATTGATCGCTTGATCACCAGTACCAAAAAAAAGCTGAGCAATGCATTTTGTATTCGGCTTTGGGATATCATTGAGCACGACTTTCATGCGCCCGAGCGAGGGATGCAGATAGTCGGCGAGGCGGATCCAGGGGAGAGGCGTGTAATATTTCACAGTGAAAATTAAACTCCAAAGGGCTTCAAAGCGGTAAATTATAGGGGTTTCAAACACACATGACAAATCAATTGAGCGCGGCCGAAGCCAAGAGATTGGTAGCTGAGGCAAAGAAGGCAAGAGAGCAGGCATATACGCCATATTCCCACTTTCAGGTAGGGGCTGCGTTGCTCTTGCCTGATGGTTCTGTGGTGCGCGGATGCAATGTAGAAAACGTGAGCTATGGGCTGTGCATCTGTGCGGAACGGGTGGCCGTGGTCACCGCGGTAGCGTCAGGGCATCGCGAGTTTTCTGCACTTGGTGTGATCACAGCGTCGTCGCCACCTGCTGCACCTTGTGGCATGTGCCGCCAGATGCTTGCAGAGTTTGCTAGTGATTTGCCTATTGTGCTGGCCAATATGCAGGGTGAAGTGGAACAAATAAACCTACGTGATTTGTTGCCGCATGCATTTTCCGCGCGAGACTTGGTGTAATGTTTGAACCCACCCGCTTAGGTCGCTACGTTCTGCTCGAACGCATCGCCGTGGGCGGCATGGCAGAGCTTTTCTTTGCGCGCGACGCCGAGTCATCGTCGCGCGATCCAGTTTGCATCAAGCGCATTCGATCCCATCTCGATGGCCAACCAGAGTTCGTCAATATGTTCTTGAACGAGGCCAGACTCGCAGCTGAGCTTCAGCATCCCAACATCGTACGCATTTGCAATTTCGGCCAAGCAGATGGCGGTTACTTCATTGCCATGGAGTACGTGAACGGTTGTGACATGAATGGGGTGCTCAAAAAGGCCGAAAAGCGGCAAGTGCCATTTCATCCATTCTTGGCGCTACAGGTTGCCGCGCGTGTGTGTGACGCGCTGCATTATGCGCACACCTTTTGCGACGCCTATCAAAATCCGCTCGGCATAGTGCACCGCGACGTCAGCCCGCATAATATTTTGCTCGCCTTTGATGGGTCGGTGAAGCTGTCTGATTTTGGTATTGCCAAAGCGAGTTCTGCGTTGAGCGATACGCGTACGGGGCAAATCAAGGGCAAGCTGCGTTATATGAGTCCGGAGCAGTTAGCTGGTGGAACTTTGGATGGACGCTCCGATATCTTTTCCCTCGGAGTGGCGCTGCACGAGTGGATGACCTCATGTCCGCTTTTTACAGGCGACTCGGAAATGGCGGTGATGAAGTCCATTCGGGAAGATCGCATCTATGCGCCGAGCTATTATAACCCGAACATCGATAGCAATCTCGATGCAATTGTGATGCGTGCGCTCGAGCGCAATCGTGATCGACGTTATCCTTCTGCCTTGGCGATGCGTCATCATATTGAAGAATATTTGGCGAGCCAGGGATTCGAGATTTCCGATGGTACACTCGGGGAGTTGATGATCGAGGTGTTGCAAGAAGAATGGCTGCTTGTAAAAGCGAGACTAGCTTTAAACGCGCCAGCTTTGGAACAAGCGCACGAAGCAAAACCTGTGGCTGATGGTAAAGAAATAATCGCAGTGCATCTGAGTGATTCGGAACTGGTGCAACTGTCTACCTTGGCAAAGCGGCACCAGGTGGCGCCCGAGAACTTGATTGAACAATGGATACGTGACCGGTTGCGCTGGCTTTAGTGATTAGTTTATGATGTACATATTAAATCAATATTTTTGCGATTATGAAATATATTTATTTAATAATATCTTATGCTCCCTTGGTTTTGGCGGAGGGGGCGCTGGTGGGGACTCCGAGTTACAGTGGCAGCGGATGTCCGGCGGGCGCAGTATCATCGACGCTTAGCCCGGACGCCAGCGCGTTGAGCGTGTTGTTCGACGGTTATTCTGTGGCAGCTGGTGATGCTGCGAAGACTGATCAAAAGTGTTGCAATATTTCCATTCCAGTCACTGTGCCAGCAGGATATAGGGTATCGCTTATTGGCATGGATTATCGTGGGTTCAATAATCTACCCGATGGTGCGCAATCGACATTCTCCGTGACCTATTCTTTTGGAAGCAGCAACACGACGCCTTATGTGCAAACCACTTCAGGTCCAGTGCAGGGTGACTTTTTGCTTCACCATACGCTGGATTTAGGCGGTATGATTTTTTCGGATTGTGGGACGAATATCGTGTTTAAGATTAGCAATTCGATTTCCATCACCACCAACATTGCGGGGGATCCTGCGATGACCAGTATCGATTCTGCGGATGTTAGCGCGAATCATCCAGGCGGGACGCAGGGGCAGGTTTTTTATCTGCAATGGGATACATGTAATCCTGGCCAATTATGATATAGTTAATATCGAATTCTGAGCGTGTAGGAAGTAGCGCTAATAAGGGGTAGAAGATGAGCAAGAAAACTCGCGCGCAGCGCAAGCAGGAGCAACGTCAACTGGCGGATAAGTGGGAGAAGCTCTCGGAGGAGCAACTTGACGACGTGGCGGGTGGACAGTCGCCGGGGCTGGAGCGTACGATGGCGAGGTGGCATCCACTTTCCCATCTTCCCCGACCTGCCGAAGAGCAGTCCGCCAAGCACGCAGCAGCTTCAGCAGCTCATCCGGCGGGGGCGGCATCAGCGCCAGCGAGGGACTTCATTGAAGCAGATTCAAGTCGGCGGTTAAGCCTGCAGCCGGCGGCACATCATGACCGTGCTGAGTCCCCTGCGACGAGACCTGTGTCGATTCGGGAGCATAATGAGGCGATCAGGGTGGCAGAAAAGGAGCTGGAGTCCCTTACTCGACAACAAAATAGTATTGACGCCAGCGCTAATGACGCGCGCAACAATTTGAATGAGCTGGTCAGGTTAGATGGGCGAATCAAAGAAATAAACAACAAATTGGAGAGCTACGGGTTTTGGGGCAAGCTCTTTTTTGGGGGGGGATTGCGAAATGAACGCCAACGCTTGGTAGAGCAGTGTGAAGCACTTGTTGGCAAAATGGGAGGACGTGCACATGACGAAGCTGCAGTAGTGAAGATAGAAACGGCTGCAGCGGACGCAGGTGGCAGGATTCAACTTCGAATCGACGCGCTGACTGCTCGCATCTCAGACCTTAGGGGCGAGCGAGGCAACCTGGTGAATGGCGCTGTTGATCGCATTAACCGGCTGACGAACGCCCTTGGCAACGCGATCGGAGCCGCTCGAGAGTCCAGCGATCGTAACGTTGTCAATGCGCAATTAGTTGCTCTACAAGGCCATCAGCGACAGCTTGACGACGATGTTGCTCAACTGAGAGATGTGCATGCCGGTGAGGGCTCGGACGCTGCTGCTGCTCTGAGGACGGCAGAATCATTATCCAGAGACTTAAAGATCGCAATTGGCGATGTAGAGGCCAAGAATAAGCAATTATTGATTGCGACGGCATCTAAGAAGGTGGGGGCCCTCACTTTGGAGGTGGGGAGCTTTAATGAAATCATTGAGCCCAGACCGCAATCGCAGGAGCAGCGACTCGCCAATAGGCTTAAGGGGCTAGGAAAGGATGCTGGCGTTTTGGGCAGGGCCACCCTGCTTGAAGGAAGAGCGTTGCGCGATGAGGCGGCCAAGGTCCAACGTAATTTGCGAGCGCAAATCGACCGTGTGGAAGATGCGCTTTGGGGTGGCGCGGGTGCGTCCCAAGCACGCGCGCTTGATGGGAACATCACACAATTGGAGGCACTGCAGAGCGTGGCCCGGCAGCTTCCCAAGGATGTTAGCGCTCTGCGAAAACGTAGCGAACAGGAATCGCTTCTTCTTACACAAGAAATCACTGCACAGGAAGCTGCTATTCTCCAGCTTCAGACCGCTGCATCTCAAGGCACGGCTGGCGGCGGAAATGGTCAAAACCGTGGCGGCGATCAGCGCGATCGATTGGCAGTCATGGTTAAGGAACTCGAAGGAATGAGAGCTCGTCAAGCTCAGATCCGAGAGCAGCGCCAGTTGCAGGAGGATGCCGATGCGCTCGAGGGCAAAATCGCTGACCTTCTAGCAAGGTTGCGTAGGCCAGCGCCAAAAGTAGAATTTTGAGTAAAATTGTTGCCCATTCTTTGATAATTTTACAGCCTTCTGCTATTATTTTACATGTATATGTAAATACAGCACTAATTGCTTATTATACTGCTGTTTTATATGGGGGCGAAATATGCCAAAGAAATCCCGTGTGCAGCGCAAGCAAGGGCGACGTCAGCAAGCAGAAAAGTGGGAACAACTCTCAGAACAACAACTTTCTCAAGTGGCAGCAGGTGAAGGCGCTGTTTCAGGGCCGCATGTGAGGCATGAGATCGAGCCGCCTCGAGCGCCAGAGAGCGAACGCGCACCGCTTACGCCACGTCGAGCTCCACCGCCACCACCACCGCATCTGCAGCGCCCAGACAGAGTAACGTCACCTCCACCAAGCTTGCATATGCCGGAGTTGCCGCACGAGAATGCGGCTGAGTTCGCTATTCGCCACGAGCAGGCGCCGCGCACAGCTCCGCGATCGGGAGAGCATCCCGGGGTGGAACATCCTCGAGTAGAGCACCCACAAACGCATTTTGTTGAACCAACAATCTCGGAGCATCTAAGTGGGGCTGCGACTGCCCTGAGCGACTTCAGGCGTAGACTCGCTAATGGAGAAATAAAGCCGAAAGATATTCCGGCGGAGAGAGAACGACTCATCACACATTTAAGGCTCGTCATGACACACAGTTCCCCGGAAGCACGGGCCGCGAGAACTGATCTTGTGAACGGCTTAAAAGACCTCACGGCACTCGCAAGAACGAACGCTGCAGCGGAAGGCAGACCGGCGCAAGCCGCTAGGGATGCACAGGCTCCAGTCCTTGGTCGGACCGGAACGGACGCTGTCGCTCCGCGAGAAGCATTCGGCACACCTGCCGAAGCTGTCGCGGCTCGCTCGGCGGAGCTGCTAACAGTGAACAAACAAATTGCCGAGTCCGAGAAGGAGCTACGCAAGTACGACAGGCCTGGCCAAACGGTGGCGAACCTAGAGCTGTATCAAACTTTGGTAGAGCAGCATGCAAGCCTCGTCGAAAGACGTGACCAGTTGCTTCACGCACAAGAACGCGAACGAGACGATGCGTTATGGCGTAGCGCTGAGCCCGCCGCCGAGCGTCGCACCGAAACATCGCGTAGAGCTACATCTTCTCGCGCACGTGCCGTAGCAGATGATCGTGCTTTACGCGCCGATCTAGACACTGCGGATGGTGCCATTGATGATGCAAGAACTTCACTCTCGCATGGAAACGCTGCAGAAGGAAGACGGAGCATCAAGCGCTTAGAGGAATTACAAACGCGCATCGCTCAGCAAGTGCCCCGAGATGTTCTGACTTTAAGAGAACGCGCCGCACAAGAAGCGGTTCTCCTCGAACAGGAAATAGCTGCCAAAGAAGCAGCGATTCGGCAGCTTGATGTGCAAGCAACTCGACGCTCGGCAGACGGCGGAAGTGGCGGGGGTGGCGATAATCAACGAGGCCGCTTGGCAACCATGCGCGCGGAGCTCGATGGGCTGAAGGCACGCCAGGCGCAAGCGAGGGTGCGCGACGAAGTGCAAGAGAGAGCTGCGCGTCTTGAAAGCGCGATTGAGCAACTGCTGCAGACTTTGAGGGCTAAGTTTCTAAGGACTTTCTAATGGGGAAGAAGAATAAGTCACGTCGGTTGAGTGACGTTGAGCTCGACAATGTTGCTGGCGGCAACCCGGTGGAAACGCACTTTTTCAGACCAGAGCCAATGCCAACACTCGCACGCCCGCGAAGCCCAGAACCGTCACACGATACGACGCTGAGAAATCCGGACTTGTCGAACCATGATTTTTTTAAACCTGCCTTCCTCGCAGACCAGAAAAAAAAAGCCATTGAGTTGATGCCTCATGGGTACGACCCCGCCGTACACGATGCAATGATTGCGCGCATACGCAAGGGTGAAGTCGCGACCCCCGAGACGCCGAGGCACGCATTGCCACTCATACTCGATTTTTCGAAACCAGACGAGGTTCTCAAAAAAATGGGCGATGGTTCGCTCAGCCGCCTCACAGGCAGAAACGAGCCAACTGCGTGGCGACCCGATCTGTTAGTGGTTAGGGGCTTTGAACAAGACTCCTTCACAGCGCGCCCATTTGCGGAGCCCGAGAGTCATGAAGAGCATTATGAACAATGGCACAATTGGACTGCGATAGAGAAGGGCAACTGGGTTCTCAACAATGTGCATGAAAGGCTTATTGGGAGTGCTCACAGGCGTGGGAATCCCTTAGACGAGAAGGGACTCGTCGCATTGGGTAAGCAGGTCAACGAAGTTCACGCAGCGCTCAGCAAGGTTTATATGGATGGCAAGATCACCGCTGCTGAGTATCGGCGCGGTATCGACAATGTCGAAAGGGTTGGCCACCAAGTTGCCGAAATGATGATGCGAGCGCGAGAAGCCGAGGAAGCTGCCGATGCGAGGAGAAGCGGCCGCAGCACCGCACCGAGCGATCAAAGGCTGCTTGCGATTGTGCCAAGTCGAATGCGCTCTTACGCGGAAGTTGATGCAGCACTTGGTCAAATACCAGGTGCACTTAAAAGAAACAGTGACGAGATTGCAAACATCGATCGTAGAAGTCGAGCCGTCTCAGTTGCGATCGACGCCTATGCAGAATCGAGCGCATCGAATCCCATGCCTGCAAAACGCGCCGGAGATGTTGCACAGCGATTGGAACGCCTGGGTGTGGAAGGACCAGATGAGGATATGCCAGGCAGCCCGAAGCAAAGGGAGCAGAGCAGGCTCCAGCTACAAAATGCAGTAGGTTCGCAATGGCAAGCGCTCGAGAATGAAGCAAACCCGAGCGACACATCGAAAAGAAAAAAGGCAGAATTGGAACGCGTATTTAAGGAACTGGAGGCGGGCAACGAAGTATCTCGAGATACGCTGCGCCGGGCGCTTTTGTCCGAAAGAGCTTATAGGTTGTATGCTGACCGCGCCAGACTTTTACTTCTCACTGATGAACTCCGGGATCGACGAAGCATGGTTTTTTTGCAGAGATGAATAGCGAATAGACAGGGGGGATCATTCATGACAAGCAAGACAGCAGTTCAGCAGCAGCGCGGGGCGCACATCGCGCGCACGCCACCGAATAAACCAGCTAAAGAAAGTGCGCCGCCCAGTAAAACTGCCACGGCGGTAGCAGCGCCGGCTGTTTCAAAGCCAACGTCGACTGTTGCTGGAGAGGAGAAGCTTCAAGGTCTTCTGCTGCAACTTCGCACCGAGAAAAAATTCACCAAGGCAAGTGCCCAAGCCACGGCAAACATCAACCACGACTGGCATAAGAGCAGCACCTTCACCGTGGCAGGTCTTAGCAGCGTGCCGGGGTTAAATAAGATAGAGCAAAACAATTGGGAGCGATTGAAAAGTGCGGATATCAATTTGCAAACGGAAAATGGCGTCGCTGACCATCGGGAGCTGATGAGCATTTTAGCGAAGTCTGTCGCGAACACCCAAGTCACGCTCGGTGGTGAGCTGTTTTATGGCAAGCAAGCCGGGGCGTATTTGCAGCAGAGAGTGTTGACGGCGCATGGTGAGGCGAAGAAGCATCTCGAGGGAATCGATAAGCACTTGGCACAATTGGCGGGCAAGCCGGAGCTATCCGAGGCGGAGCAGCAGGAGCATGATGCGTTGACGGCAGAGCGGAAGCAGGTGCAGGCGAGTGTGACGCGGCTCACCCATTATGCGGGGGAGATTGGGGTGAATTTGCCAGGGCAGGTATCTAATGAAGCTAATTGATAGTGAAAACAACAGTGTCTACATAGAGTTCGACGATGGAAAATCGCCTTACTTTGCTGACGCATTTCTCGAAAAAGAAATGCAACTCTATGGCATCGAGATTCCGCCAAAGTATCGCGAGGAATTCGATGGCAAGCAGATCGTCATGCTCGAGGACGATGACTTTCCTCGGGCATTTCGGGACGTCTATTATCTCTATCACGTCGACCGCAATGTCTTTCGGTGGGAAGATTGATGAAAACGCGCGGTCCTGGCCAGCATGTCGAAGTGCCAGTTGCGTCGAAACATGCAGCACCTGCTGCACCCCCGCCGCATGCACCACACGACGCACGTGCACCTGAGCCAAGACCGGGTACTGCGCGCATGCTACACCCAAAAGACCCGCACATACTGGAGAGGGTGAGTCTTGATGCGACGACAATGAATGACCTCGTGAAACGATTTAACCAAATGCCAGCGAGGCTGCAGGAGAATGCAGAGGAGAGTCGAAGGACAACAGCGCAAATTCTGGAAAAGACCACCGAGCGAAATTCTTGGGGCACGATGAGCTGGATTTTCAACAACGCAGAATACCACAAGGAGAGAAATCGGCTGGAAGTCGAACTAGGAGCGCTGACCGCAACTGCGGCGAGGTTACCAGGGGAGCGCACCTCGCTGGAAGAGGAACAACGTGACTTGCGGAATCAAATCAATGCCGAGGAAGTGAGGTTGCGAACTGAGTTGGACGGTGTCAATGATGTGATGCGTCAGGTTGATCGTGCCGATGCGTTGCACGCGGAACAGGAGAGCGCGCGAGCTCATCTGCGCGAAGGAAAATCACCGCCTGGCGACCGGCAGCTCCTCGCCGTCGACAGCGGAGGTCCTTTGGCGCCACAAGCCAGGCAGGATCTGATGGCCGAAATGCGCAGGCTTGCTGCTGGCAGAATGAGGCTTGCTCTTCCCGAAAATGCCACGGACCGGCAGATTCTCAATGCTGTTCGCGTCGTGCGATCTCGGATTTATCCTGAGAGTGGAAGGCATCTCGATGGCGAGATGACTCCGCAACAAAAAGATAAGCTGTGGAAAGACTTCCAGAACTTGGTGGATGCTTACAACCGTGCTTCCAGCGCTGCGGTGGTTCAGGCATTGCCTGGGAGAGTCACGCAGCTTGCGATCGAGTTTGAACCTCCACCGGAGTCTGTTCCACGAAGTCCCGGAGCTCCAGACATCGCCGTGCGGAAATCCCCGCCTAAGGTGCCTCCTCGCCCAGATGCAGGCCTGGTCGCGAAGCATTTCCAGGCCAAAAAAGAAGAAGCGGCGCGCCTCGCTGAACAGGGCCAAGTTCGGGCTGCTTTGGAGCGTGCGCAAGCAGCGATGGGCAAATGGAGTTCTGCCGGATCTTTTGACGTGAACGGGGTGCGCGTGAATGCCTACACCTGCGACGCTGCCTTCGTAAAAGCATGGGCAGACGCGGTTGCACAAAAGCCAACGCGCCGGGTATTTCGCGGCGCAGGCAGCGACGTTCGCAACCAACTACGCGAGAAGGCAGTCGATGCATTTAGACAAAACGTCGCGCAGTACGAGGCTCGCCTCAGCGCATGGCGAACAGCAGCCCCAGAAGCTCGCGCGCAAATCGAGCTCGAGCTCGTCGATATTCGTGCAAATCTTACCCGGCTAGGTAGCCCACAAGTCTTGGGTCACGCTGAGATGAGAAAAACGTTAAAAGCGCAAGCGTTAGACCCCGCGAAGCTGCTCGACGGGCTTGACAGATCTACACCTGCTGATTTGCGTACGAGCAGAGAAATCACGCGAGCGCGGCTTGCGCTTGCCAACGGTGTGCGACCCACTCTCACCTCACAAGGTATCAACGGAGCGCAGTTCATGCGGGCCGAAGCAGATGGCGCTCCCACACTTGTCTTTAAGGCAAAGCCATTGGCTAATGACACCGACGCAAATCGTCAGTCGATTTCTCGCCAAGAAGAGCTTCGCAATTCTTTTATCGCCGCTCAATTAGGAGCAGGGCTCGGTCTTCCCGTCCCGAACGCCACAATGGCATCTATGGATGGAAGACTTGGGCTCGTGCAAGACTGTGTGCCCCGAGCGATGCCGTTTAACAACATCAGGGCAGAGGATCTCAGGATAGTTGATCACAGGGGGTCAAGCGATCCTCCGAACACAATTGTGCGACATGATCTCGAAAGAATGGTGTCTTTGAAACTCATCATTGGCGACACCGATGGTCACCCTGGCAATGGGATGCGAACTTCAACGGGACAAGTATTCGCAATCGACCACGACTTGAGCTTGCCCGGCGCGGCCGACATCTACATGCATCGCAACATGTTTGCCAACTGTCTGCCGCCACTCGAAAGGCCAATGACTGACGAGACACGTAAGCTCTTATCTGGAATCGATGTCGATCAGCAGATGACGGCACTGGATCAAGCTCAGACTCGTTATGCAGCGCAGGATCCAGCTTTGCTACCTCTGAGCCCCGACAAGCGCAATCTGCATCGCATGCGTCTCGAGCTCGCAAAAATTGCAGCGGAAGAAGGGCTGTCGCTGAATCAGTGGAACGCCATCATGACAGCACCGCACATTGAGCAGGCGATTGGGGCAAACACGGAGTGGACGCGAGTCAGCGATTCCAACCTTATGCTTATTTACAAGGAAGCTGTGCGAGATGGCGAGATAGATTGGGCTAGGATGAGGGAACAGCTTCGCATTGCCGCGCGAAAGGCAAAGGCTGTGCCAGGCGAGACCGAGTGGCAGAAATACGAGCGGGCACAAAGGTTACTGAACAAAGGAGCGGAGGCCGCAGCGCGCAAACGCGCCGCCGCACGTCGGCGCGAGCCACCAGCGGCTGAGACGGCAGAGCCGGCAAACGAAGAAAGCGTCAGCACCAGCGTCGAAAGCGGAACCAGCGTTGGAACAAGTGCCAGTACCAGCGTTAGCACAAGCACGCCTGATAAATCGCGAGACTTTGATTAAGAGAGGAATTTATGAAGCTAATGGACACGCGGGATAACAGTATTTACGTACAGTTTGATGACGGCGTTTTGCCACGTTTCGCTGACCCATTTCTTGAAAAAGAAATGCATCTCTATGGTATCGAAATACCACCGCGGCTTCGCAAAGATTTCAACGGCAAAGAATTTGTTGTGTTTCGCGATGAGGATTTTCCGAGAGCGTTTCGCGATGTTTACTATCTTTATAACATCGACCGCGATGTGTTTCAGTGGCGGGATTAGCCAAATGCCTGTCGATAATCGATGCCATCAGAATCATCTGGCGTACTGATGTCGCGGTCTACTTGCTTGCCAAAGAATTCATGAATCGCGTCTTCCACTGCGGCAATCCCATCGATGCGCATGATGCGCTCGCGGAAGTGACTCGCATCGACGAGCCCGCGCGAATACCATACGAGATGCGGGCGAAACGAGTGAATCGCCCGCATGATTGCCCTCTCCCGCTCAGCGGGAGAGGGATTAAGGGTGAGGGTGGTGCCTGAAATTTGCACGTGGAATTCAATGTGGGCGTGTAGATGTCGGAGTAAGACAGAAAGACGTTCTTCGGGCGTCGGGGAGTTGCCCACCCTCACCCTTAATCCCTCTCCCGCGGGGCGGGAGAGGGAGACTTCGGCGAGGGCTTGGAAGATCCAGGGGTTGCCTAGGGCGCCGCGGCCGATCATGACGCCGTCGCAGCCGGTTTGTGATTTCATATCGAGTGCGTCTTGTACGGTGACCACATCGCCATTGCCAATGATTGGCATGCGTACGGAATCTTTCACCATGCGAATCAGCGACCAATCTGCTTTGCCGCTATAGCCTTGTGCACGCGTACGTGCATGCATCGCCAGCGCTGCACAGCCAGCGTCTTCGAGTGCCTTTGCCATCTCAACGCAATTAATCGCATTGGCGTCCCAACCCGAACGAATCTTGGCAGTGATAGGCACCGCATCGCCAATGGCACTGCGCATCGCTCGTAGCAATGACGCCGCGCGTTGCGGGTCACACAATAAAGCCGAGCCTGCACCAGTCTTGGTGACTTTCTTCACCGGGCAACCCATGTTGATATCGATGATTTGCGCCCCAGCTTCCATCGCAGCAACCGCCGCTGCCGCCATTGCCGGCTCATCGCCACCAAAAAGTTGTAGCGAGTAAGGCTTCTCAACTTCCTTGTCGTACGTCAAATACTGCAGCGTACGCTGATTGCGATGAAAGAGCCCTTTGGCCGAAATAAGCTCAGTGGTGGCAAGCCCCGCGCCGAACTCAAACGCGAGCACACGGAAAGGCATTTCGCTGACCCCGGCCATGGGGGCGAGCAAATAAGGCGTATCAATGCGGTGGGGGCCAATGTAGAACATATAGATGAGCCGGTAGACTATTTGATGGATAGAAATAGTCAACTACCTCTAAATTAGGCAATAAGGAAAAAAATTCTAGACAGTGTCGACGAGAATCTATAAGAATGCGCTCCAGAACTCCTCAAAGAAGCGAGGCGAACATGAGTTTTAGACGCAAGCTTTGTTTTGGCGTTAGTACGGCCGCAATATTGATGTCGTTTGGGGGCCTGCTCAATTTGCTCGCTCCGCCTCCTTGCCCTTTGCGTTTCTCGGCTGACGCCGGTCTTCTGCCGCCACGTTCATCCTTGGCAACCGCAGGCCAAGCCAACGCCATCCCAGCGTTTGCTCGCAAGTTTAATGTGAACTGCATGACATGCCACATAGCGCCACCGTACCTCAATAAGACAGGGCGGCTCTTTAAAGAACGTGGCTATCTGTTTCCCAATGAAGATGGGCAGATCGAAGAATCCATGCAGCAGCATCAAAAAATAACGGGCAGCCTCATTCTCGAAAAATATTTGCCTCTCGCATTTCGCGTTCAAAGCTTGCCCGCAGACGTGGTTCCGGCGAACGCCGATGGATCGGGCGCGCAATATGAGTTTAGCCCTGTGAACTACGTGGCTTTGATGGGGATGGGCAATACCTTTGACTATGGGTCGTTCAATATTATCGCCGAGGCCACTGCCCCGAGCGTGGTTAACTTGACGGACCTTACGCAGAATGGATTCAGTTTTGATATAAACGCCAAAATTGGGTTTCACCCGCTTTCCTATATCAATGTTGTGGCCGGCTATGCGCCGGTGATGTCGACAGATCCTTATCCTTCGCTCACCAGCGCAGATACACCACTCACGATTCATCCGAGGATATTGCTTGCCTCCGGATTTGATAGCGGTGTGACGATGTCTGATGCGGCACCTTTTTTGAGTATTTATGGTCGTGCCGGAATTGTTTATTACAGGGCTGGTCTTTCTGCTCCACCTGGTGGAATGGTCGCTGTGAATCCGAGTCTAGCGCAAGCGCGTGTGGCAGTTGATGTGACTGAGATCGTCGAGATCGGGGCTTTTGGCTTAGGCGGGAAGGCGACTGTACCTGCAGTTAATCCTGCAGCTGGCGCTAGCACGACAACAAATTTTTCTCTATGGCGTACCGGATTGGATATGAACGTCACTTCTAGTAATTACGCTTTGACGTTGCTGGGGTTGGTTGCCGGCGATGCACCGCAGGGATCGGGCGCAGATGTGAACTGTGGTGCTTCGGGCGAGTTCATGTACGTCACCTATTTGAAGGGGCGCCCATTTTTGCTTCCCGTCGGAAGATTGGAGTGGGTCCAGGCGAACAACGGCTCGTCTAATCGAGTCACTGGTTTTGCCGGGCTCTCAGGGTTTGTGCGTGACAATATTCGCATTGGCCTCGATGGCAGTGTAGATCTTCGGCCTGCTGCTGGCAGTTCACGCATCTGGAGAGGCACACTATATGGTGATCTTGTCTTTTAGTGCGCGGTTGGTTTCTCCGATTTCGCAAAAGTGCGAATGTGGAGAATGATGTCCTTGATGTTCTGCTCAGTGAGCACGTTCTTATAGGACGCCATCTGGGAAGAGAGTCCATTCTTTTCGCCACCATCCGTGATGACGCGGAAAAGGCGCCAGTCTGAGCGCTCTTGCATGTCCTTTGCATTGGTAAAATTGCGTGGTGGTGGATTGAGATCTCTTCCACCGAGGCCTTTGCCATCGCCGCGGCTACCGTGGCACAGGGCACAGTTGGCGTCGAATAGTTCTTTGCCTTTGCTGGCATCACCTTTTACAACAAAGTCTTTAGGAGCAGGTGGTGTTTTAGTTTTGGACACTGCGGCCATAGAACAAATAAGGCCGCTGCCGATGACGAGCATGACAAGAAGTTGTTTGTACCAAGAATTAGCCATCGCCTTAACCTCCTTTCTCCTTTTTCGCCAAGGTGCGAATATGGAGAATGATGTCCTTGATGTTTTGCTCGGTGAGCACGCTCTTATAGGAAGCCATCTGGGAAGAGAGACCAGTTTTCTCGCCACCATCCGTGATGACGCGGAACATGCGCCAGTCGGAGCGCTCTCGCATGTCTTTCGCATTGGTAAAGTCGGTGGGTGGTGGATTGAGATCTCTTCCGCCGAGGCCTTTTCCATCGCCGTGGGAACCGTGGCATAAAGTGCAGTTGGCAGTGAATAGTTCTTTGCCTTGGCTGGCATCGCCTTTTACGGTAAAGCCTTTAGGGGCCGGTGGGATTTTAATTTTTTTTGCTGCGGCCATGGAAAAAATGAGGCTACCGCCAATTAGTAGTGCGATGAAGAACTTTTTATACCAGGGTTTGGCCATGCTATTCACCTGCTAGACATTTAGTGCATGTGCTGATAAGAACAGTTCATTGTGCTTACCAATCGAATAACTATTATCGTTGTTATGTCTTACCTATTTGCACTACTCGCTAACGCTGGTCGCATCGACGACGGATTATTTGACGGCCTTGTCACCCGTAGAGACGGGCGTAGCGCACTTGAAGAAGCTGCCCGTAGAGCTAACGTCGTGAACCCCGTTCTAGCTGCTCTTGCTGGGCAATCAGATGGCGGTCTCGCCCAACAAGAAATTCTTCTGAGGGCGATTCGCGGCGAGTCCTCACCGCCTCCGATTACGGGCGTTCTTCGCTACCCCCACTTTTTGCTTCACCTGATGGAAACCGAGGAGTTAGTGCCTGCTGTGCAGAGGCGCGGAAGAAGCATCTATGTACTAGGGTCGGCGTTGATGTGGCACGCTAGAAATTGGGTCTCTATCCCGGAACTTCATCAGCTCGCGGGCATTTTTCCTGACGATAGCATCACATCTATCGATCAACTGCCAATTGTTGGTGGCGCATTTAGGTACAGCCGGTACGACTACATGACAGCATGGAGGGTCATCCTTCACCGTCCCAATTTTGATATGAGTAGCTTGCCGGCAGGCGCTATCATGGCAAGAAGAGATCCCAATGGCCTCGGCGCCTATCATCTCGCAATGCGCAGCGCAGATGATCTTCAACGTGGCATGACGACGTTGATGGCTCGTATTCCTAATCAGTTATCTCTGGCATCGATTACGGTACGCACGGACACTTTTGAACGGGCTGATATCCCAGTCAATAGTGTCGATATCATGGTTGCTATCATGTCCCTGTCCTATCCACTCAGGAGTGCTAGAACAGTTGAAGAACGAGATAGACTGGTTAGAAAAGTTCTGAGATCTTTGACTGTCAACGGTGTTATCTATGTGGAGGTTACAGCGCTGCCCTTGCTGATGAGTGTATTTAGCAATCCAAGCGAGGTATCTCGCGCTATTCAAAATGCCAGCCATCCAATGGTTCTCGCGATCATTCTCGGCAGGAATTGTGCAAATGATATTCCACTTCATATGGACGGAAATATTTATCGAATTGCTTACTTGTTACCAAATCCATCTACAAACCCAGGTGACCGTTTACATCTGAGTGACCATGAGCCCTATGTTCCATCTGTCGGAGTGATTGGAATTAAGCGTATTCGGTAGAGGGGCGCGTCGTCAGTGCGATGCCTGCAATTACCTAAGTGTCTGAGCGTACTACGCAGGATGCCATGGTCGTGCGCAAGAGTTGCTTTCAACAGCTCTGGAAGAGCTCTAATTGCCGAAGCGCAGGCTTTCCCTGGGCTGCTGGCAATTAAGACTCCTCCGGAGCCTGCCTCTTCTTCTATGTGCGTGCTTGTTGTTTTATCCATGTTGATTTCCCAGCGCCTCTTGGTCCAAGTAACGGTATAGAATCATGTAGTTTTTTTATTGATCCGTGCAACATCGCCGGCGAATTGCCGGCGAATTTGCCGGAATAGCAACAGTTTTGGCCAATTAATAGCCCGCTTGACGCGCATGCGTTAGGGCGCAATAGCACGCTATGCAAGTGAAGGCTGTCGCAGTCGTTTTTATAGCCGTCCTCTGAAGATACACGGAATGCTCTATGTCGCTGACGTTGCCTACGAGGATTTTTTGAGTGTCTTTCCCCTTCAGTTTTTGGTGGATGGGTTTCAAACGGCAGAGAGTGCCGATGTAGCGATTGTCGTTTTGACGCGGCTGCGATGAATGGCGAAACCTCGGAAGATTGCGTCGTCGAAGATGGTTTGTTGTCGTGAATGAAGGTTCTGCGATACACTGCATTCTTCGTCGCAATTGCGCTCGCAACGCCGACAACTGCGATGCTTTCTCAGCCTTCGGGCGGAGCTCGCATACGGTTTCCTTTTGAAGAGGTGCTTTATAGCGCGCTGCGCCTATTGCCCCTCATAGATTTGATCTATCGCTATATGGGCGCTGCGATTCATCATTTTCAAAACCCTCGGCATGTTGCGCTTGATCAAGGCACGCATGGGAGGATTGATGGACGCCCATATGCAGTGCGCATCCTGCAAGATGCTCCGCCTCGAACACTCTACTTTGAACGGGTGGATGACATACATGCAACACCACCACCCGTCATCGAAGCTCGAAACGGCGTGAATGCATTGCTGCATCCCGTTGGTGGAGGTGGATATGCTCTTTTGGAGCGCGCCCAGGGTTCGGCAACGCTACGTTGGTGGCGGAACTTTCAGCGATTTGCGTCCGCAATGCGGGGAGCCACTGATGCTTATTCGCACGGCAACATATTGGATCGGGTGCCAATTGATCCAGCGATGGATGCTGACTCCGAACGAATCGCATCGCTGGATCCATCGGAGAGCATTTACCTATTTTACAGCACTCAAACTGCCAGCGTGCTGATTCGTGTGTATGCACCCTACTTCAATGCAGCCACCTATCGGCTGACTGAGCTTGCCAGATTACCGAGAACGGCCGGAGATCTGTTTCTTTATAGAAACCAACTTCTTCTCGTCAACATGGGCGAAATACATGTCTTCAGTCACGTGACCGGTGCTGGGCCAGTTGTCCATCAATTGATCGCCATCGATGGTCTTAGCGACACCAGAGTTATCCCCATTCTTGCTGGCAGCAGCTTGCGGGCATTGTCGCTCGATCGCGATGGTCTCGCTGTGACTGACACACGTGTTGCACTTGATAATGTCGGTGACAGGCCAGAGCGTTGGCGACATTATGTGGGCCGCGAATATAGCAATGGCTTTGAAAGAGTGTGGGCACAATTTCCGGCTATCTTGGCAGACGCCGACCACAGAGTGATCGGCATATTAGAAGGCTACTTTTATCCCCAGGTAGAGGCCATTTTATCTGAAGAATATGTACGTTTACAGATGGGCATTCAACATCTGACGATTCACGAAAATGGCTTAACAACAGGGGCTCTTCGCTATCCGCATTTATGGCGCCATATCACGTCACGAGAAGGCAATCGTGCTCCTGAAGAGAGGCGAAATCGGCGCATCTATCTTCTTGGCGCTGGCTTGAACTTTCTACCCTCCGGGGTTTCGATCCCTATGGCGCACGAGGCTGCGGGTATTTTTACGCAGGATCAACTGGTTATCGTCGATCGGGAAGCATTCGTAGGCGATGCGATGGCAGTCAGTGAATATAACTTCGACGACGCAAATGGTGTTATCCGGCACCAAAGAAACTTCAATCGTATTCCGTACGAGGTGGAATCCTATGTACAGGCACTTGGCAGATTGTTGACCAGCATTCCCAGCCGTTTGCCAGGTAATACGTTGGCGATTACGTCGTCATTTGAAATGCTGCCTCTTGTGGAACAATCCGCCGACATGATCATTGCTACAAACTCACTTTATTATGCGATCGATAGTATAACGGACGCCAGAGAAAAGCATCGATTTGTGCGGAAACTTCTAAAAGCTCTCAAGAGATATGGAACAATGTATGTGGATAGACGAACTTACGAGCGTTTCGAAGAGTTTTATCCTGGAATCACAATGTCTGCTTATCGTGTAGAGGATGTCCTGTGCAGCTCCTCGGAGCGCACGGACCAGCCAGAAATCTTGAGAGTGGGAGAAAATGGCGCTTGCGGTCGGGTGTCGACGTCAGACATTGTTGAGATCATGCGGATACACTAATGGCTATTTTCCCAGGTAAAACCGCATGCCCAAGAAGAGCACCGCCACGCTAAAAGCCGCACACACACCACCCCAAAACCAGTAGGGCAAAAACAGCGCATGCGCCATTTGCGCGACGTCGGACGGCATCATCCCCTGCGAAGTCTGCGCGCTTTTGGTAAACAGGTAATCCATGCGTGAAAACACACTCAATGCAAGTTGCATCGCCAAAAATACCAGCGTCGTTTGCGCAAGCCACGGGCTATTTTGTTGCGCGACGTATAGAAAAATCGCCGCCAATATACCGACAAAGATCCATCCAAAGCTATTTCGTATGACTAAAAACTCGGCGACAATTAACAGCACACCAAGAATGGTCAGCGCCAAGCGCGCAAGCTCTGCTTTTTTTGCCAAAGCAAAAAAGCACGCACTCGCCACAGCAGGCCCGACGAGCCCACCGGCTGCAACCAGTGCAAGCGACAAGCGAGATACGTTTCCCGACCACGCAGCAACGCCAGAGCCATTCGACCACATTTGAAACGAATTAAAATGCGCACCGACCAAAATCGCTGTCAGCCCATGTCCCATCTCATGGGCGAGGGTCGAGAGCAAGAGCAGTGGATATGCCACCATATGCAAGCCGGGCACTGCATAGAGAACTGCAGTTCCAACGACGCTGCCGACTAGAACTTTATCGGTTGTTTTGCCTAGAGTTTTTGCCATGGCTAAAGAAATGAGCCTTCGTCAGAAATCACGCCATCCTTGCGCGCATGCTTAATGGCGTCAATCGCCTTTGCTTGCGATTGCACCGGTACAGCAATGATGTGGCGTGTATCTCCCGGGGAGGGTAGCTGTGGCAAGTTCGTCTGGTATTTATCTGCGACAATCCCGATATCTTGTAAGAAAGCGACAATGCACTCTGCTTCAATCTCGCCCGCAGCAGCATAAATGTCAGTGGCTGATGCTTCAAGCTTTTTGCGCACAGGATGGGCGGATAGCTTGCCGCCATCGTCAGGGCAAACAGATATAGAGTTTTGATACTCGGACTCGCAGATTGGGCAATATTTGGTCATGATGTAAAGTTATCAGGAAGTACCTTGATTTTGCAACCGGCTTTTGACACTCTATTGGCCTATGATACAAGCCATCACATCGCCAGAGCTGGCCAACCGTTTGGCACGTGCCATTGCTTCGGATATTGCGCTTTACAATGAAGAGAAAATCGTGCGTGGCATTCAAGAAGATACGTTGTTTGAGGAAATCGCCGAGCCCATCGCGCAAGGGAAAAAACTTTACCAGACGCGCGTCGCACCTGCACTCTATGAACGCTCCAATTTTTTTGAGCGGGCCCTGGTGGATTTGATTTTTAAAGCCAAAGGCGACGAAATCCCCTCAGCTATTTGGTCATGAAGACGGAAATGCGTCTCGATCTTTTTATAGCGCAGAAGCATCCCGAGGTATCGCGTGCGCGGGTGCAAGCGCTGATCGAGAGCGGACACATTCGGGTGAATGGGCGGCAGGTCAAGACTTCCTATAAATATCATGGCGATGAACGCATCGACATCGACATTCCCGAACCGAAGGCGTCACATTTGACGGCCGAGGATATGCCGCTCGATGTGCTCTATGAAGATCGCGATATTGTTGTGATCAATAAGCCCGCGGGGTTGGTGGTGCATCCGGGAGCGGGGCATCGCGAAGGCACTTTGGTAAACGCGCTGCTTCACCATTTCCCCGATATGCATGTGGGTGATACCGAGCGTCCGGGCTTGGTGCATCGGCTCGACAAAGAAACATCGGGGGTCATGGTTTGCGCACGAAACGATCGGGCATTTCAAGCGCTGGTGCGCAGCTTCAAGGCCCGCGAGGTGGAGAAATCGTATCGGGCGTTTTGCGTAGGTATTTTCAAGGATGAAACCTTCGAACTCAAAACCGGCCACAACCGCCATCCAAAAGATCGAAAACGCTTCACAACCAAAATTTCCCACTTTCAAAAAGGGGGACTCAGGGAGATTTCCGACCTTCGCCTGGCTCATTCGCAGTTCACCGTCCTACTATCCTCCGGCGGAATCACCGAACTACAAGTCAATCTATTGACCGGGCGTACGCACCAAATCCGTGCGCACCTCGCCGACATTGGACGCCCGCTTGTGCATGACACGCTTTATGGTGGCACACGCGCACTTGAGTATCTGAAAGCGACACCTGTGCGGGCGAGCGCGATGTTGCTGGAGCGCCACGCGCTTCACGCCGAGCGCCTGGCTTTTATACACCCTACGAACGGACAACCAGTCGTCTTCACTGCACCACTACCTGAGGACTTGCTACAACTGCATCACGCACTCGCAGCATGTTAGAGAAATAGCCACCGTGTAACATGCGCAAGGTATCCCATTGGCCGCACTCCACGACATTCCCATGATCCATCACCACGATTTGATCTGCATAGGCAGCAGATTGGAGCCGATGGGAGATAATCACCAGCGTCACTGTTCCATGTAGCTTGGCAATGGTTTGTTCGATGTGGCTACTATGATGCGGATCGAGTGCACTGAGTGTCTCGTCGAGAATGAGCACTTGCGGATTGCGTAGCAAGACGCGCGCGAGCGCCAAGCGCTGCCGTTCGCCGCCAGACAGACTCACGCCCCGATCGCCGACAATCGTCTCGAGACCCTCTGGGCAATGGGTGACGAAGCTATCGATTGAGGCCATTCGAAGTGCCTGCCACAGCTCATCTTCCGAAGCGTCTGATTTTGCCCATAGCAAATTCGCCCGAATCGTATCATGAAAAAAGAATGGCTCTTGCGTGACGTAGCCAACTTGCTTGCGCCACGCATGGAGATTGGTCGAATTGAGCACCACGCCACCGACATGAATTTGTCCAGCAAGAGGGCTATCAATCCCCGCGAGAAGGTCTGCGACGGTGCTTTTACCAGAACCCGACTTTCCGACGATTACGGTGGTTTTCTTCGACGGAAACACAAGCGTAATGTCATGGATGGCAAAACGCTTGCCATCTGCATCATCATACCGAAATGAGATGTTATCGAGCGTGATATCACCGATAGGCGCAACGCCAATTTCCTGCATCGATCCATCTCGATGTGCGCTGCTTTGGCAAAGCAAACTATCGAAGGCACCATATGCCGGCAGAAGGTTTTGTATGATCTGATAACATTGCTGAACCGTAGAAATTTTAGGCAAGAGCCGCGCAAGAATAAGCAGCAAGATAGCAAAGCTTGCAATCGATAGATGGTAATAGACAAACGAGATATAAAACGCTGCCGCAATGGTGATTGCGGAGCAGAGATTAAAAACGAGACGCCCAAAACCTGCAATATCGTCGGCACCAATCTGTCTGCTGGCAAGATGCGCGCTGATGGATAAAAACTGTTCCGTCTGCGCTTGTTCGAGCGAAAAGCTCCTGATGGTTTTTAAACCAGAAAGTTGCTCCATCACAGCGCCATAAAATAAACGCAAGCCTTCCACAGCCTTGGTGCCATTCGTATGGGCCACTCGGTTTTGCCATTTCAGTGCAAATACGATGCTAAGGCCACAAACAACAGCAATTGCAGAAAGACTCGGAAACGCGAGGAAGAGGCTGACGGCGTAAATTGCGGCCAAAATGCCAGAACTGAGCATTTGCATGAGTTGGTTTGTCATTGCGGTGGTGCGCTGGATCTCCGCCGTCATGACACGGGTGATATCGGAGAGTTTGTTTTTGCGAAAAAATGCCCAAGAAGACGCAATGAGGGAGCGGTAGAGCTGGTCCCGCTGCCATTGTGCGAATCCTTGTTGCAGGCGGCTGCATTGCATTTCTTGGAGCAGTTTCAACATCGAAACGACACCGATGGCAAGCACGTAAATTGTGATCACGAGCGGGAGACTTGGTGTCAATCCAACTAAAGACATCCAATGTTGCAATTGCACGCTGGTTCCACCGCCAGCTCCGATATCGACGCCCGCGACATGCAAAAGAGGGATAAGCAACATGAGACCGGCGTTTTCAAAGAGTCCTTGCAGGACCATGAAGCCAGTTGCGAGCAGAAGTCTTGGGCTCGAGAATTTGCTTAAAGCTGCCACGAAATCAGGAAGCGAGGAGTCCAATGTCGCCGCCAGCAGACACGGCGTTTTCTGTTTCTTGGTTAACATTGCATTCCGGATACAAGACCGGCTCTTCCCAGCGCGCCTTGTTTGTCTGTTTTTCTTCCATGAATGCTCCTCGCAAAATGTCCAACAAAAATGCTGCGCTGCAGCAAGTAGCGATAAACCAGCTCATCTTTGAACGATGCAACTTCAGGATGCGGGCAGTTTTTAAGAATCCTGCCCAGTTTACCGATGTCAAGATAGTGTTTCAAGGACGAATGAGAAAAATCCTCAAGCTGCTCACCCATTTGATCACGCGTTGCAAAAAGCCGATGCATCCAGTCAGCTGCTTGCCCGCCATTATCCCATCGCCACTGAACATCTCTGGGCAATATGTTCTCCATGGCACGACGGATGAGCAGGCGTGTTTGTTTGCCATCGCAAAATCGATTTTGTGGCAAGGACAAGCAGAATTCTACAATGCGTTTGTCATGTGACGGGTCGCGGTATTCCACCCCGAAAATCGCGCGCTGTGCATTATAGGCGCTCATGGTGTCGTGAATAGCGCCACGACATAACTGCCACTCCCGTGGGTCTTCACACGAAAGAAAGCTGTGTGTGGTGAAGCGGCTTTGCAATTTCATCTGACGTGCGAAGATTGGGTGAATGCCCGAATAGTGAGACCAAGGAGATTGACCGAGCACGCGCCTTCGCCACCACGTGCGTGCTTTTTTCGCGGCCGAGCGCACACTCGTGCCTATGGTCGGCGAAGCAATGCCGCGCCACGAGATGGTCATATTGCCCATTGCCCCAGTTAGCATGGTGCGAATATTTTTATGCTGCGCATTCTCTAAAATCGTTTCCACCCAAGTGCGATTGCAGGGATTCAAAAATGGGACGTCGGTGAAGGCATGGAAGCGGTCAATATCAGAAAAAGTGGTCTTATGGTGATCTTGTACGAGTGCTAAATCGATATTCGGATGCTGGCGCTGCACGCTATACATGTAGTCGCTATCGTTATTGCGCCACCCGGGCCTGTTTTGCCAGACCAAATTTTGCGGTGGTACTGAGCCAAACGATGTGAGAACTTGCCCCTGTTGTTTGAGAATTGTGGCTGCCATTGCAGTGGTCGACGACGAATCGAGGCCGCCGCTCAGATGGGAGCCCAGCGGATAGCTGCTGCGCAGGCGACATCTGACCGCCTCCGCGAAGAGCGCGCGAAATTCCTCGAGACACTCGGCCTCCGATCGGTGATGGATTTCCGTCCTGGAATAAGACCAGTAGCGCTCTACATGAACGCCCGCAGACGTGACCTCCATGAGATGTGCAGCTGGTAAGCGCTTGACGCTCAAGAAAAAAGTCTCTTCGGGATCGGGAGCCATGAGCACCAGAAAATCGGCTAGTTTTTGCTCGTTGAGCTCTCGCTTCAACATCGGTAGCGTGGTGATGCCCTTGGCGACGCTGGCGAAGTAAAATCCGCCGTTGCATTGGGTGTAATACAGAACCCGCTGTCCGAAATGGTCACGCGCGCAGAACAACTTTCGCATGCGTTTGTCCCAAATCGCAAAGATAAAATCGCCGAGCAAATGTGATGGGCAAAGCTTGCCCCACTTTTGATAGGCGAGCAGAATCAGTTTGCTGTCTGGCATTGTGCGGTGCTCGGATGTTGGGATCCCTAACGCAGCAAATAGTTCCTCACGATTGTCTAGTCGCACGTCCGCAACAATCACCGGGCCGGCAATTTCGTCCTCGAGTGGCAACACTTCAGACAAAGACTCAGGTGTGTTGAAGCGTTGTACTTGACCAAGCTGGATGCTATCGCCAGCGAAGAACCCGATACGATCTGGGGCATAGGCCACCAAGTTGCTGAGCATATGTCGGATTTCATCGTGAGCGAGGGGCTCGTGTATGCCAACGATGCCACATATTGCACTCATAGAGTCATCCAATAAACGCTGATAGGACCGTATACGTATCGAGTTGGTAGTTACCCGTGAGAATAATATCGCCACTCCGAAGCCATGCATGTGCAGCAAGACTGCGATCTGCTTCTTTTCGAACACCCAAGTAAAGCGCACTTGGAATATATCTGCGCTTCAACATGATTTTCCCCGCAATGGCCTGCGCCAAACACTTCGGCTTCCAAGGCAGCCGCCTCGCCATTGATCCGATCGCCGTGCCAATCCCCAAAACGATGGGATCCACATTTCCCCCTTTGGAAAAGGGGGCAGGGGGATTTCCCGGCAAGGTTTTCCCAAAATATCCTGCAATAACCCGAAATGGCACCACATAAAGTGCCAGTTGCGCCACTGCCAAGCTCATCACAGCCTCAAGTTGAAGCCATCGACGCATCATCATGATACTTCACCAGGTTATGTGTAAAGAGCTGTGCCACAAAACCAGCTGTTTCTTCCGTGCAACGCTTAGCATCGACGTCAAATTCCGATGACAACGCCTCGCATAATTGCGGTAGATTCATAGGCCTTTCTAAGAGTTGCCAAATGCGTTTCCCCACTGCATTTATGGCATGATATTTTCCACTATTGATACTCAGCATGACCAACTCATCGTCCATGTCGCTGGTGATCAAATCACTGGACCTGATAATCTGCTTCATGCATCACGCTCCTAGGCTGTATTTGGATATCCTGCAGTAAGAACTGTGTCAGTTCCCTAATTAAAAAGGGTTCTTTTGGCCTGCTGATTCTCTTCACCGTCACACTTTTTGCCACGAGGGCACATTGCGCCAAATGCTCTTCTTTTTGCCTGCTGGTGCATAGAAATTGCGGACGATAGGTATTGCCATGAAGCGCGATAAACTTGTGATGTCCCATCAGGGTCTCAACAGAGAACCCTGGTTTGTCGCAGGGATTGAGCACATACACCCGGGACAATGGCAGAGGCAGCGGTGCAAAATGCGAGAGCGAGGGGAAAGCAAATTTGTTGAATCGATTGTGGATGCGCTGCTTTGTCAATGTACTTTCCCCGAGCGCCTGCGCGGAGTCTTCCCAAAGCTTTATCTGTGCGAAGCTTGGCACCACCCTTGGGTGCAATGGGTCTGTCAATGAAACAGCGCAGACATCGTCGGCCAGAATGCGAAATCCTTGGCTCTGAAAGGCAAACGCCAAAGTGCTTTTACCACTGCCAGACGGACCCACAAACGTCACACATTGTTGATCAATCTCGACAGCATTGCCATGTAAAACCAATTGGCCACGTTGTTGCAAAATGGCTCCCATCGCAGAGCCGAGCACAAAAAGGCGAATATCTGCTTCACTTGCTTTGTCGTCCGCCTCAATGATGACTTCAGTGCCATTTCTGATAAGAAACCGAGCAATCCCTGGAATGGACAAAAAGACTTGAGCGAGGCCACTATGTCTGTCTTCGTCTGCAATCATTGCAAACCCAATGCGAACGTCTGGCTTTCGTTCAGAGCATGCTGCAAGCTCTGGGAGTGGCAGCGCTGATGCGATAGTCAGTGCAAACGCCTCGTAATGATTCACTGGGTGCCCTTTCTAAAATCCTAACGGTTTAGTAGCGTCTGCCGTGAAACTGTTCAAGCAAGGTTTTTATGATGACCAATCTGCCGCAATTACGAGATGATGCCGTTTATCTGATCGACGGCTCAGGCTACATTTTCCGCGCGTATTATGCCATCCGGCCTTTGACCTCGAGTAAAGGTGTTCCCACCAACGCAGTTTATGGCTTCACCACCATGCTGCTCAAGCTGCTGCGCGCGCATCAGCCTCGGTATGTGGCCATCGCGTTCGATACCAAAGAGCGTACTTTTCGGCATGAAATGTACAGCGCGTACAAAGCGAATCGCCCACCACCGCCGGAAGATTTGGTGCCGCAGTTTGCGTTGATTCATCGCATGTCGGAAGCGTTTGGTATGCAGACGCTGATCAAGCCTGGATTTGAAGCCGATGATTTGATTGGGACCTTGGCACGCAAAGCCCATGCTGCAGGTCGGCAGGTCGTGATTGTGACGGGCGATAAAGATTTTATGCAATTGGTGAATGGCGACATTTGGTTGCTCGATGAGTTGCGTGCGGAAAAGAATGGGACTGAGTTGTTTGTGGATTCGCAGCAAGTGATTGCCAAATTTGGCGTGCCTCCTGATCGCGTGGTGGATGTGTTGGCGTTGGCGGGGGATACGTCGGATAATGTTCCCGGGGTGCGCGGAATTGGGGAGAAGACGGCGGCGGAGTTGGTGAAGGAATATGGGTCGCTCGAGTCGATTTTGAATGCGGCGCCGCTCATGAAGCAGAAGTCGCGGCGGGAGAAATTGCTGAATGATTCGGATTTGGCGAGATTGAGTAAGAAGTTGGTGACGATTGATTGCAACGCACCGGTTGGGGTGGAGATTGAGGATTTGCGCTATTCGGGGCCAAGGGAACAGGAGCTGCAGGCGCTGTTTCACGAGCTTGATTTTAAGCGGCTGCTGCAGAACCCTCTCCCGCAGGGCGGGAGAGGGCAGGGTGAGGGTGGAGGAAGTACCGCGACGTCCACCCTCACCCTTAATCCCTCTCCCGCTGGGCGGGAGAGGGAGATCGACCGGAGCAAATATGTTGCGGTGATCAATTCCTCTCAGCTTAGTGACGTCATCGCTGCAGTCGCCAAATCAACTCAACTTGCCATCGACACCGAAACTGATTCCATCGATGCCATTCGCGCCAACCTGGTCGGCATCTCTTTGAGCTGGGCCATCGGCGAATCCGCCTACATCCCCCTCGGGCACACCAAAGAAGCAGTGCCAGAGCAGCTCACTGTCGACGAGGTGCGAGCCGCTTTAAACCCGCTACTTCTCGATCCACATCGCCAAATCATCGCCCAAAATGCCAAATTCGATCGCGAGGTACTCATGCGCGCAGGTTTTGCTCCGTTTCACATCGGTGGCGACCCAATGCTCGCAAGCTACCTACTCGAGGCAGACACCGCGCGTCACAATCTCGACGAACTCTCCCGCCAATATTTGTATCACGACAATATCACCTACGCTGATGTATGTGGATCCGGTCGCGACAAGATTCTGTTCTCTGCCGTTCCACTCGCACAAGCCGTGGCTTACTCAGCTGAAGACTCCGATGTAGCCTTTCGCTTAGCAAACATTCTCGAGCCTCGTCTGAAGGAAGAGAAGCTCGAATCGCTCTATCACGATCTCGAACTCCCCCTCGAAGAAGTGCTTTGTCGAATGGAACAAGTAGGTGTCAAAATTGACACGCAACAACTTGGGCTCATGAGCACCGAGTTCGAAGCCAAATTGCGTCATCTTGAGAAGGAAGCGCAAGAGATGGCTGGCATGCAATTTAATTTAGCCAGCCCGAAGCAAGTTGGGGATGTGCTGTTTGGCAAGCTCGGGCTCGACCCGGTCAGAAAGACCAAGACAGGGCAGTCTACTGACGCAGACGTGCTCGAAGAGCTTGCCTTGTTGCATCCGCTGCCCAAGCTGTTACTCGAGCACCGTTTGTTGTCGAAGCTCAAGGGCACTTACGTGGATGCGTTGCCCAAGCTGGTAAACCCCGAAACCGGGCGCGTGCATACCAGTTTCAATCAAGCTGTTGCTGCGACAGGCAGACTCTCATCGAGTGATCCTAATTTGCAAAACATTCCCATTCGCAGCCCAGAGGGGCGCCGTATTCGCGAGGCGTTTGTGGCCGAGGAGGGCAATGTACTAGTGTCGCTTGACTACTCGCAAATCGAGTTGCGCATTCTAGCGCATGTGGCACAAGATCAGGTCATGCTCGATGCATTTACGCGCGGCGAGGATGTGCACCAGCGCACCGCGAGCGAGATTTTCTCTGTTCTACTCGACAAAGTGACCAAAGAGCAGCGCAATCAGGCGAAGACCATTAACTTTGGCCTCATCTATGGCATGGGCGTGCACAAACTCAGTCAGACGATGGGGATTTCTCGTAAGCAAGCAACCGATTATTTGCATCGCTACTATGAGCGCTATGCGGGGGTTTATAACTGGCAGAAGACGATGTTAGAAACTGCGCGCGCAGAGAAGGAAGTGCGAACGATATTTGGTCGGAGACGAAAACTTGTTGAGCTCTCGTCGCAGAATCGGATGTTGGTGCAGCGCGCTGAACGCATGGCGATCAATACGCCGATTCAAGGGACGGCGGCAGACATTATTAAGTTCGCGATGATTGAGGTCGATAAGAGATTGCAGCAAGACATGCCGCGCGTGCGCATGTTGCTACAGGTGCACGATGAGCTTTTGCTCGAAGCGCCGCGCGCTGAGGGCGTCGAGGCGCAAAAGTTGGTGGAGCACATCATGTGTCACACCACCAAGCTTTCGGTGCCCATCGCCGTTGAGGGAGGCATCGGCCATTCGTGGGCCGAGGCGCATTGAGAATCAATAGCGCGGGTTCTTGCTATCGGTAAACGCTCTGTAACGATGATTATGCAAAGCTCTCGCGATGCGTGCAGCTTCCTCGTCAGAGACACGCGGTGTTTGTGTTTGATTCGTTGGCGAGGCCAGATTTGCTGGCGAGTTGGGAGCTATGTAATACGCCTAATATCAGCAGGATTCCTCAAGTGGTGTTATGCATCTAGATTTGCGCTCCAGCCCATCTCTGATAGATCGCGCCTGGTACGCTCATCAGCGCTTCTACGGCAGGCAAATACCCCGCAAGCCAAAATCCCACAGCTGCATCGCCAGGATTTCGGATGGGAAGCTTCTGTATCAATGGCCATGCCCATGGCGTCGATGACGCTAACGCCAAGCCGCCTTGCAAGAGTGGCATTAATGGCGTTCCCTTTAGATCAGTTGTGTTAAGCGATGCATAGACAGCATTTGCTGCATGATAGGCAGCCATTTCTGTGAGAATCTCGGAAGTGGTGTTCCAGACTGCCTTGCCAGCGGGCAGGTTGTAGCAAAGGCCTGCAAGCACGGTGGCGGTAAATAGATGCGTTGCCGGTGTCAGCCATTTCGAATCACCATGTGTCGCTCGAACGGTATCTTCTAAAGATGCTTCAATGCCGTCGACAGCAGCATAGACAGATTTTTTTCCAATCGCTCGGAAGAGCTGATGATCCGATTTTCCCGTCGCCAAATAATAGGCAGCGAATGTCGCAAACTCAAGTACTGGAGCGACCGAATGTACCGCAGCGTTGTGAAAGCTCTTCGGAACAAAATCTGGAACATTTGGCCGAAGTTTTTCTTTCAAAGCTCCTTGTAGCTTGCTTAGGCCCACAGATACAAAGGTGCTTGGATTGGTCCCATTAGCCAGACTAATCGCAGTTGCGCCTGCCAAGAGGGCACCACCTGTTAGATTGTCCCCCGGCGTAAGGAGGTAAGCGAGAACCCAATCAAGGGTCGGTTGCAAATATTCATGCCGTTGAGCTGTCCCTAGTATTGCCGCAGGTTTTGGAATCATCCAATTGGATAACGCTCGCGCCGTAAGGCCGACGGGTGCCTTGCTTCCTTCGAGGGCAATTTTTGCGTAGTCATACGCGGGTGACTTTTCTGTCGCTGGGACAGATTGCGCCTCTGGCTGAAACGGCGCTTGCGCCTGCTGCTCATTCGCGCAACTCCCACAACCATCAGCTGCCATGAGTATCAACAAACTCAAGCTGAACATCACTAATTGAACGTGCTTTCCCATTTTCAACTCCAAAAACAAAAAAGCCCCGCTTCCTTTCAGGGGATGCGAGGCTTCTTGGTGCTAACGAAATTACTTTAGCTATGCGCCTGCCTCCCTCCCGGGGACAATACGTTTGCTAATTAGACGAACCATGATAGCTGACAAAAACATTTTCAATCCAAAAGTTGAGCAAGCCATTTTGCCTGAGCCATCGCTTTTGTCAATGGATTTTGTTATCAACACAAAAAAGGAGTGCCGATGCAACGTAAGCGCGCGAAATCGCAGCCAGAGTTTGAACAGGCGCTGGAACTCTATGACGAAGCAACACTCGAGCGCCTAAGTGGTTTGCAGCATAATAACCTACGCACAGTCGCCGAGTGCTTGCATATTCGTGTCGGTGCTCGCGGTCGCACGTTGCATATGGGCGGACCAAAAAAGGGGGTTGAGATCGCCCTCAAGCTCTTTCAGCAGCTCAATAAACTTGCTGCAAAAGGCAGAGAGTTTACCGGACCAGACTTGGTCGTTGCCCTGGATGTATTGAAAGAAAACGAAAATGCGAATCTCTATGATTTATTTTCCGACACGATTTTTCGCACCAAGAGCGGTCGCCATGTGAGTCCCAAAGGGCCCGGGCAACGCGCGTTTGTGCAGAGCATTCGTGATCACGATGTGGTGTTCGGCATTGGCCCAGCAGGGACAGGCAAGACTTACCTCGCCATGACGCTCGCTATCGCCGACCTGCTCGCGGAGAAAGTCTCACGGCTGATTTTAACACGCCCTGCCGTCGAGGCTGGGGAGCATCTTGGTTTTCTACCGGGTAACATGGAAGAGAAAGTTCTGCCTTACTTGCGTCCGCTTTACGACGCCATGTTTGATCTGCTCGGGAGCGAGCGTGCCGAAGAGCTTGTCGCCCACGGTGTGATCGAGGTGGCACCACTCGCGTTTATGCGCGGGCGTACGTTAAATGACGCGTTTATCATTCTCGATGAAGCGCAAAACACCACGCCGGAGCAAATCAAAATGTTTCTCACACGCCTTGGTTTTGGTAGCAAGATGGTGGTGATTGGCGACGTGACGCAAATTGATTTACCACCCCGAGCAAGCTCCGGACTTATGCAAGCGGTTCGCATCTTGCGCGACGTGGAGGGTGTGGCATTGTGCGAGCTGTCACAACATGATGTTGTGCGTCATCCTTTGGTGCAGAGCATGGTGAGGGCCTATGAAAAAGCACAAGGTTAATTTGCAGATTTGTGGTGCAGAAGAAGTCGGTGAAAAGAAGCGAGAAGGTGTTTTAAAGGCGGTTAAGCGTGTGACTAAGGCAGCTGCTCTCGGAGACGCTTATCTTTCGGTTGCGTTGGTTTCTCCTCGAGAAATGCAACTGCTGAATCACAAATGGCGCGGCAAAGATGCTGTGACCGATGTGCTTTCTTTTGCAGTCCAAGATGGAGACGTCTTTCCCGGCGCAGAAAATGTTCTCGGTGACGTCGTGATTTGCGTCGAAAAAGCAAAGGCGCAAGCGAAAGAGCTTGGCCATTCTCTCAAAGAGGAGATCGCTGTATTAACTGCGCACGGGATATTGCATCTTCTCGGATTGGACCACGAACGAGGTGAAGACGATGCCCGTATGCAAGCGGAGTGCGAGATGTCGATCCTCGACTGTGCTGGATTTAAGCCCGAGATTGCGTTGACAATGCGCTCGATTTGAATAAGTGCGACGGCTAAGTGGTTGAGGTTGAAAAGCCTCTTTGGAGCAGTTTATGCGTTTCGTCATGCTTGCTGCCATATTGATTTCGCTTCCGAGCTTTGCTGATGAACCTCAGCGAATTGATTTGCCCGAAGGGCGTGTGCGAGAGGTGATCAAGAAGCAATACAAAATTCATCTCCGGGATATTCAGAGAGAGGCAAATATGGAAGTCGAGAGGATGCAGAGCCGTGACGATGATGCGGGCGATCGCCGACTCAATTTGCCCATCTGTGACCCGAAAATTCAACCTGCAGGGTGGCGATACCAAGCAAGTGGTGATGGCTATGCATTTCTTCAGCACTTGAGCAAGTCGAGGGAACAAGCGACGCGATTGGATTTTGGTGAAGGCAACTTTATTCGATTATCAAAACCTATAGCTGAGCTGCGCGAGGGGATGAGTTGTTTTTTCGATGATAGCTTAGACTTGAACAGGGCGCGACGTGTGGAAGTTGCACTTACCGAGGAGTTGGTGTCATCGACACAGCCAATTTTGCAGGTGTCTTCTCAGCAATTTTTCCAGGAAGGAAACTTGGTCAAGGGCGAAATTGTGTTGTCTTCAGCGCCGAGACTGGCTGCCAACGTCGTCGTGGTTGAGCTTTGGGAGAAGCTGGGTGGTATGTCGAGAATATTGGCAAGCGCTACCAAGAGAATAGGCGATGGACATGACGACATGACCCGAATTCGGGTCGAGGGAAGGCCTGCGCGCGGGGCTAAGGTGAGGCTTATTGTGACGGAGGGTGGCAAGTCACAAGAAGTGCTGACGGATTTGCAGCGCGAAGGAACAGTCGCGAGACTGCATTTCTACGACGCGCGACTGTGGATTGAGAGATAGGCCATTACTGACATATCGCTGTGTTTGGTCCAAAACCAACCCGGTTGTTGGTTTTGTCAAACTGCACGGAGAAATTCTCCATAAACACCTGGCCAAGAATGTTCAGACCCTGTGCATGGGCAAATCCGAATATGCGGTTTCCGCTTCCAAAACCGAGCTCCTTAAAATAGGTACTTGGCGCCATGCTAAGAGGTAAAGGGTTGCCTGCCACGTCGGATAACACAATTTGAATAATCGGAAACGCAGCTATTTGATCGGCCGACAACGACAATAACATGTGATTTTTGCCGGGCTCATCTATCCAGTAGCTATCCGGAATGAGAAGGCCCTTAGCGTCATTGACAGCTCTCATGATAGCCGCCGCGCTTTCAAAAATGGAGTAAGGCAAAATGTTCAGAGTTGTCCCACTGTCGACGATGGTCACCAAACCCGATCCCGCGCCGGCGTCGCTGGGAAATTCTCCGATATTGGTGGTTGTTCCCGGGCTAGATACCCAACTACTTCCTTGCAGTGCCCAGCCAACGACCTGTGCATTCATCGCCTTTACCACGTAATAGCCTTGTTTGATGACGGGAACATAATTGATTTGGCCGGTTACTCTGGCGTCGGTGCTTCCTAAAAGCACCGTGCTACCACTTTTGGCGCCGCATAGCGTCATGGTGAAAATGTTACCGATGCCAGTGCGCTCTTTTACGATCTGATCAAAAAATGGCACGAGCGGTGCATCTGGTGGCGAAGCCAGGCTGGCATAGCCGAGGCCCAAAATATTGGGCAAGTTGTTGTTTTGTGTGAGCACACCAAAAGTGGCAGAGGATGGGATGGTATCGCAGCTAATTTTTGTTTGGTCAGAATATTCAGTGGCAATGCCGTTACCAGAGCCGTAAGCGACAGGGAAAGAGCGCCCAACATTTGTCGCCGTTGCTCCAGGTGAATAGCCTTCAGTAAGAATAAGATTGGAGCTTCCGGTATCAGCCACAACGGATACATTCTGACCGCCAATGGAGAGCCCGATGAAATATTCTGCGGCATGTTGGTCGGGGATGATGTTGAAATATTCTCTACCTACCGGCGCCGTCGCTGTGGTGCCAGTTGCTGCGCCGGGAGTTGCCTGAGGAGTCGCCACTGGTGTGGCGTTTGAGACCTTCTGGCATGCCGCGAGATTGCTGGCGCTGCTGCTGCTGCCAGAACATTGCAAAAGGGACGCGCAGGAGAATAGAAAAACACAAAACTTAGTGTAGTTGAATGATGTTTTCATGGCACCATGTTATCCGGATGTCCTACTGAATTGAAAGCTGTTGCTAAAAAAAATACTTGCTACTTCTGCACATCTAAAATTGAGACCGGTGTATGATGTCATAAGTCATGTACTTCTTGGGGGTATCTGAAATGAGAAAAGTGATGGCCTTATGTGGTTTAGCGTTGGTTTTTTCTTGCAGTCAATCTGGTCAGCCAAGTCAATCGAGCCAAACCAATGGCATCTCTGGTCTAACCAATGCGCAGGTTGTTCCCGCGGCAAATCCGACTGGTTTAACGATCGGGGCGCTTTTTTCCCTCAAACAGAGCCCTTCTCTGCAGACGGCGATCCAGTTTGCGGTGCAAGATGTGAACGCGCAGTTTACGAAAGCCGGGGTGACTTTCACGGTCTCTGTAAAGTTCCAAGACACGCAGGGCAACCCTGCGCTTGCCTATGCTGGCATCCAGACCCTTCATGACGCTGGTATTCGGTTAATCATAGGTCCTGAGGGCAATGACGCTACCGCCGCAGTGCTAGATTATGCGAAGACAAATGGCATGGTTGTTATCACTCCCGCCGCAGCGACTTCACAACTCACAACGGCAGGCAGTAATCTCTTTTTGATGTCGCCAGTTGATACTCAGCAGGCGGCTCTTCTTGCGTTCAAGCAAACTGCGGCAGGTTGTCTCAACCTGCTCACGTTCAGTCGCGCCGATATCTATGGGCAAGACCTGTATCGTGATCTACAGAATCAGTTACCTGCTGGGTCATTTTTTCAACAGAGCTACGATATCAACGCAACAACGGTTGATAGCTTTATTGACTACTCGGTGGAGATCGCGACTGCCTTTGCGTATGAGGTGCTGACATCCAATTTCACCCCAAATGATCAAGCAGCAATAGCAAAGGCGATAGCGGGCGTCTGCTTGCAGACGATTTCCAACACTGAGGGCGCTGCCATTTTGGATGTGGCTTCGCAGTGGGTGATGCTTGCGGAGCAAGCGAGTGCCTTGTATCCAATGGATACAACCCTCGCGCTTTCCGGACTTAATTCGATTAATCTGAATCAAGTCAAATGGTATGGTTCGGATGGCATCGTATTGGCCCCGCAAGTCACTGGTGATGCGACGGCTGCGCAGTTTGCCGTCGATATTGGCTTTCGAGCCCCCCAGTTTTCGGTGTCACCCGCGTCTTTCGCTTCATTTGGAGCGTTCCTCACGCGCATAGGAGGTGGCGTGACCACACAAAGCATCTATGCTGGTAACGCGTATGATGCGGTTCAGCTTGCAGCAGCGACATCGTTTCAGCTTGGTGGCAGCCTCGATTCAACCAAGTGGATGCCGCAATTGCCCATCACCTCGGCGCTCTTTACTGGTGGCAACGTGACTATTCAAAGTGTGCCATTCACGAGCGTGACTGGTAATCTGGCGATTGCTGCAAACGGCAGCCGTGCTGAGGCAAACTACGCCATGTGGGGCATTAAGAAAAATGGAAATAGCTATTCTTGGTTCATCGAGGAAATTTGCAGCGAGGGTTTAGCGACGATGCAATGGACTTGTATTCCGTATAGCCCCTGCGGAATACCTGGATATGCGTGCTAAAGGATTTACCCACCAGCGCACATATATTCCTGGTTCATCTCCACAATCACCCGTGTGCTAATCCCTTTCGGGCACACGGCCTCGCACTCGAGCGTGTTGGTGCAGCTGCCAAAACCCTCTTGATCCATCTGCATCACCATCGCCTTCGCACGGCGCTTTCGCTCCGGAGCGCCCTGCGGCAAGTGGCGCAAATGCGAAATTTTTGCGCCCACAAACAAACTCGCCGAAGCATTCTTACACGCCGCCACACACGCACCACAGCCAATGCATGCCGCTGCATCAAATGCCCAATCCGCATCGTCTTTGGGCACAGGCAACGTGTTGCCATCCGGTGCAGACCCGGTATTCACCGATACATACCCGCCCACATGCATGATACGATCGAACGCGCTCCTATCGACAACCAAATCCTTGATGAGCGGAAACGCTTTGGCACGCCACGGTTCAACCGTAATGGTATCGCCATTCTTAAAATGACGCATATGCAATTGGCAAGCTGTTGTTCCACGCTCCGGACCATGAGCAACGCCGTTAATGACGAGCGAGCACGCACCGCAAATACCTTCGCGACAATCCGATTCGAACGCAATGGGCGCCTCGTTTTTCTGCAAAAGCTCTTCGTTCACGACGTCGAGCATTTCCAAAAACGACATGTCGGGTGAGACAGCCTTGGCATGATAAGTCACAAACTGCCCAGAAGACTTGGACGAAGATTGCCGCCACACTTTGAGAGTCAAATTCATATCCGAAGTCACTTGTAACTCCTCGTCGCCAGAGCAATGGATTCAAAATGCAAAGGCTCTTTGTGTAGCACCGGCTTTTGCCCCAAACCTTTAAACTCCCAAGCGCTGACATGGCAGAAGTTAGCATCGTCGCGCTTTGCTTCGCCATCATCAGTCTGGAATTCTTCGCGAAAGTGCCCGCCGCAAGATTCTTTTCTTTCGAGCGCGTCGAGGCAAAGCAACTCGGCGAATTCCAAAAAGTCTGCGACACGGCCAGCTTTTTCCAGCACTGGGTTAAACTCATCTTGCTTGCCAGTCACACGCACATCGCGCCAAAATTCTTCGCGCAGCACCGGGATATCACGCAGCGCGCGTTGCAGGCTCGCCTCAGTACGTGCCATGCCGCAATCATCCCACATGATTTTACCGAGCTTGCGATGAAAGGAATCTGGCGATTGTTTGCCTTGCACCGACATGAGTCGGTTTAGATTGTCTGCCACGCCTTCTCTTGCGTGCACAAACGCTGGCTGGTCATTCCTTGCTGAACCCGGCTTCACACCATTCAGATAACTGCCGATGGTGTAGGGCAGTACAAAGTAGCCGTCGGCGAGACCTTGCATCAGCGCACTCGCGCCAAGACGATTGGCGCCGTGATCAGAGAAGTTTGCTTCCCCGAGCACGAAAAGCCCCGGAACATTGCTCATTAAGCCATAGTCTACCCAAAGACCACCCATGGTGTAATGCACCGCAGGATAAATGCGCATCGGCGCTTGGTAGGGATTTTCTCCAGTAATCTTGGCATACATGTCGAAGAGATTGCCATAACGTGCTTTAATCACGTCAACGCCAAGACGCTTGATAGCCTCAGCAAAGTCGAGGTAAACACCAAGGCCACCCGGACCCACACCACGCCCATCGTCGCAAACTTGCTTTGCAGCACGAGAAGCAATATCTCGCGGCGCCAAATTGCCGTAGCTTGGGTACTTGCGCTCGAGATAATAATCGCGCTCACCCTCGGCGATTTGCTCTGGGGCACGTTGATCGCCTTTTTGTTTAGGCACCCAAACACGACCGTCATTGCGCAAAGACTCCGACATCAGTGTGAGCTTCGATTGGTGCTCGCCGTGTTGCGGAATGCAGGTGGGGTGGATTTGCGTGTAACATGGGTTCGCAAATAACGCACCCTGCTTATAGGCTTTATACGTCGCGGTGACGTTACAACCAATAGCGTTGGTGGAAAGATAAAACACTGGGCCATAGCCGCCCGTTGCAAGCACTACGGCATCCGCAGCATGCGCGGTGAGCTCGCCAGTCACTAAGTCGCGCACGACAATTCCTTTGGCATGGCCGTCGACCATCACCAAATCTTGCATCTCGGTGCGTGGATACACTTTGACTGTGCCAGCTTGTATCTGGCGATTCAGTGCACCATAAGCGCCAAGCAACAGCTGCTGACCGGTTTGCCCGCGCGCATAAAACGTACGCGACACGAGCGAGCCACCGAAGGACCGATTATCGAGCAGGCCACCATACTCACGGGCAAAGGGAACACCTTGCGCCACACATTGGTCGATGATGTGCACGCTCATTTGTGCAAGGCGATGCACATTGGCTTCGCGAGAACGAAAGTCGCCACCCTTAATGGTGTCATGAAACAAACGCTCGACACTATCGCCATCGTTTCGATAATTTTTAGCAGCGTTAATACCACCTTGTGCGGCAATGCTATGAGCGCGTCGTGGACTATCTTGGAAACAAAACGATGAAACACGAAAGCCCAACTCTCCGAGAGACGCTGCCGCGGAGGCGCCCGCCAAACCCGTGCCTACCACGATGACATGGTACTTACGCTTATTGGCCGGGTTAATAGGCTTTTGTTCGTTCTTATATGTGTCCCACTTCTCGGCCAGCGACCCAGAGGGAATCTTGGAATCCAATTGCATGACGAGATCCTCAATTCGTAGAAGCGTAAGTCACAATGCCAAGCCACACCGAGAGGGGAATGGATATATAGGCGGCAGCAATGAGAACTGCGAGCGCGCGGCCACTCCTTCGCACGCATGCGGCCCAGGTGCCGTTCATCATCCCCAGGGTTTGTGGTGCGCTAGAAAAGCCGTGGCTGAGATGCATGCAGAGCAAAATTTGCGCGAGCACATAGAAGGCGGAGACATAGGTGCTTTGGAAGCCAAGGACCATCATGCCATAGACATCATGTCGGCCGGTGCTGTCGTGAAAATCGGCAAACTCAGGGTGGGTGATGGTGAAAGTAAAATGCGCCAAGTGATAAAGAACGAACGCTAATACCACAAGACCACTCAGCATCATGGTGCGTGAAGAAAGTGTTGCGCTGACGGGGTGGTTCTGCGCATAGGCGACTGGTCGCGCGGCACGGTTATGTAGAGTGAGGCGAATGGATGTCCACACGTGCAACACCAGCGATAGAATTAGGCCGATACGCACAGTCCACAAAAGCTTGGGCATGCTTTTTAGCAAAGCGGCGTAAGCATTCACAGCCTCGCGCCCTTCAAAAATCTGCAAGTTGCCCAGCAAATGCCCCATTAGGAAACCAATAAAAATGATCCCGGTGAGGGCCATGATAATCTTGTTGCCGATCGACGACGCAAAAAAACGCAACACTTACAAACTCCTGCTCATCTCTTCCACAACGCTCTGCACCGACGCAATTGATTTAGCAAGCTGCGCCTTTTCATCCGCGCTTAGCTTGAGCTCGATGACGCGCTCCACGCCCTTCGCACCAATCACAGTTGGAACACCAACAAAGAGCCCATTCACGCCATATTCTCCTTCGAGCAATGCTGCGCAGGGGAGCAGACGCTTTTTGTCAAAGAGATAGCTTGCTGCCATTTCTATCGCAGACAAAGCAGGTGCATAAAAAGCAGATCCATTCCCGAGCAGTTCCACGATCTCGCCACCGCCTTTACGGGTGCGACTGATAATCGCGTCGAGCTTATCTTGTTTAAGTAACCCCATTTCAATCAGCGTCGGCAATGGAATTCCACCTGCGCTGGAAAATCGCGGCATAGGGACCATATCATCACCGTGACCGCCGAGCACAAACGCATGCACATCTTCGCGGCTGAGGCCAAGTTCCCACGCTAAAAATGTGCGAAAGCGCGCGGAATCAAGAACGCCTGCCATGCCCACGACGCGGTTTTTGGGGAAACCTGAATATTTGTGAAACGCGTAAACCATCACGTCGAGCGGATTAGTCACCACAATGACAAACGCGTTTGGCGCATGCTCTTTGATGCCGACTGCCACTTGCTTGATCACCTCGAGATTCTTTTGCAAGAGATCATCGCGGCTCATACCGGGCTTACGTGGAAATCCGGCAGTGATGATGCAGACGTCGGCACCAGCAATATCTTTGTACTGATCTGTGCCGGTGAGTTGCCCATCGAGGTCAAGCAATGCGGCGGTTTGATTGAGATCGAGCGCCTTGCCCTTCGCTGTGCCACCAAAGACGTCAAATAAAACCACGTCTCCCAGTTGTTGTTGTGTCGCAAGCAGCGCCAACGTACCACCGATCTGTCCGGCGCCAATCATAGCAATTTTTCGTCGCGTCATGTGCTGTCCCTATGCGAAGAATTGAACGGATGAGTGGCGCAAAACAACCATAATTAGTGGGTATTGGCAAGGAGGTTTTTGACATGGTGCAAAGTGCAGAAGAGTTGGTCCCAGTCGAGCTCGAAGGCCAGGCGCTAAGAGTGGATGCGGCCGCGCGGGAGGTTCTTGGCAAAACCTACATGACCTTGCGCATTGATCATTTTCATCTGAACGAAGATTTTACCTTGGGTAAGGCTGTTGTTGGGGCAGAGCTTTTACAGTTCATGGATGAGGGCAACAAGTCGATGGCCATCAAAGGTGAAGGCGTTGGTTTGGTCGATGCCTTTTTTGAGGGCATGATGCGGGCATTTGCGCCGGAGTATGCGTCGCTTTCGCGTGTCGCAATCGTAGATTTCAACATTCATATCAAACTGCGCGATACCTATGGTCGCAAGACTGATGCTTTTGCCATTGCGGTGTTGCGGGTGAAAAATTCGGAGGGCTATGAGTATGTTTTCTCCAGTCGCACGCCCTCTATTAGTCAGTCGAGTGCTGGCGCGGTGCTTGAGGTGGTGAAGTTTTTTGTGAACAGCGAGCGTGCCTATGTGCAGGCGTTTTTGGCGTTGGAAGATGCGAAGAAGCGCGCTCGATCGGATTTGGTGGAACGTTATCGCAACCAGTTGGCAACGTTGGTGACCGCGACCTCTTACAAGGAAATTGCTACTCGGCTGATGGGGAAGGGCACTTGAATTGTGCGCTTTAAAAGGCCATAGTAGGCCACCAATTCTGAGGGGCTCCTATGAAAACTATCGCCGATTTGCCGCTAGGTTTGACGTTCGATGACGTTTCGCTCGTTCCATGTTATTCGGAGGTGTTGCCTTCGGGCGTCGACGTGCAGGTTTCTTTGACGCAAAAGCTGACATTGTCAGTACCATTTTTTTCCGCGGCCATGGATACGGTCACGCAAAGTGAAATGGCTATCGAGTTGGCAGGACTTGGTGGCATCGGAATTATCCACAAGAATCTGAGCATAGAGCGCCAGGCTGAAGAAGTAGCGAAGGTGAAGCGGGCCGGGCAGTTGCTCTGTGGTGCTGCGGTAGGACCCGGAGAGGATCTCGAAAAGCGTGCCCATGCATTGGTGGAAGTGGGTGCTGACTTGCTTGCAATGGATACCGCTCATGGCCATTCCAAGTCGGTGGTGGATGGTGTGAAGCGGCTGCGCGGTTTTTTCCCAAATCTTGCCATTATGGCGGGCAACATTGTGACAGGCGAGGCCGCAAAGGCGTTGGCAGATGCGGGTGCTAATATCGTAAAGGTGGGCATCGGGCCTGGTTCCATTTGCACCACGCGCGTGGTGGCAGGCGTAGGTGTTCCACAGGTGAGCGCCATTATGGACGTTGCGCAGGTTGCCAGAGGTTTGGGGCTAAAAGTCGTGGCAGACGGTGGTATCAAATCATCTGGCGACGTCGTCAAAGCGATTGCCGCTGGTGCCGATGCGGTGATGATTGGCTCTTTGTTTGCCGGCACAGACGAAGCGCCCGGTGAGCGAGTGATGGTGCAGGGTCGTACATTTAAGGTGTATCGGGGCATGGGTAGCCTAGGGGCGATGGCGCAGGGTAGCAGCGATCGCTATGGGCAAGGTGATGTGCGCGATGCTGAGAAATTTGTGCCAGAGGGCATTGAAGGGCGCATCCCCTATCGCGGATCGCTGGCGAGTGTGCTTTATCATCTGGTTGGAGGATTGCGCTCGGGTATGGGTTATGTGGGAGCCCAGAATGTGCAGATGTTACAAGAAAAGGCACGTTTTGTCCGCATCACAGTGGCGGGTTTGCGTGAAAGCCATGTGCACGACGTGATGATTACCAACGAAGCGCCGAATTACGATGGTCGAGCAGATTGATTCCGAGCATTCTTCGCGGATTCCCAAGTTTTATGAGAAGTCGATGCCGGAGCGTCGATGTGTCTTGTCTGAAAGACTCTCTCTGCGTTCGCACGACATCGATACCTTCTCTCCTCCCTTTGGGTTAGGTGAGCAAACAGCCGACATCATGGTAGAGAATGCAATCGGCGTATTTGGCTTGCCGATTGGCGTTGCAGGAAATTTTCTTGTCGATGGTCTTCCGGTAATTGTTCCGATGGCGATTGAAGAGCCGAGCGTGATTGCTGGTTGTAACAACATTGCACGGACTGTGATGTATGCGGGCGGTTTTTGCACCCATGTCGACGCACCAGTCATGAGAGGACAAATACAAATCTGGGGCTGTTCCGACCATGAGCGAGCTGTCTCCGAGATAGCGGCATATGAAGCTGAGCTCATTGCACAAGCCAATCGTTTTTGCACAAGCATGCAGGCGCGCGGTGGAGGTTGCACGGGTGTGAGTGCGCGGGTGCTCGCCCAGGATGACGCAAAAGACGATTTTGGCCCGATGTTGAGTGTCGATGTCACAATTGATTGTCGAGATGCTATGGGAGCCAATGTCATCAACAAAGTGATGGAGGGATTAGCACCTACTCTCGCAAACCTTGTTCAAGGCACGGTGGGGATAAAAATTCTATCCAATCTTTCAGATAACAGGTTGGCGAGAGCGTCTTGCGAGATTCCTTACGCATTGCTTGCTTGTGACGATGCTTTAGATACCGGACGAGACGTTGCGTTTCGCATCGTGCAAGCGTTTCGCTTTGCCTCTCGCGATGTTTATCGCGCTTGTACGCACAACAAGGGTGTCATGAATGGCATCGATGCTGTGGCAATCGCTACCGGTAATGACTGGCGGGCTCTCGAGGCTGGCGCGCACGCCTATGCCGCGCGATCGGGTAAGTATAAACCGTTGTCTACATTTCATCTCGATGATGAGAGAAGTGTCTTGCAATGCTCCGTCGAACTCCCCTTGGCTGTAGGTGTGGTGGGTGGCAGTACGCAGATTCACCCGACGGTACAGACGTGTCTCAAAATGCTCGGTCCATTTGGCCAGAGTGCGCAGAAGTTGGCAGGTTTAATGGCCGCAGTGGGTCTTGCGGAGAATCTTGGCTCGTTGAAAGCGCTTTGTACCGAGGGAATAATGCGCGGTCACATGGCATTGCATACCCGTAAGCGCAGCGTCGAGGAGTCTGCATGACAGACCAAGAGGGAGCGAGCGTAGCGTTTAGTTATGCTCCCGGCAAAGTGATTCTCGCGGGTGAACATGCGGTTGTATATGGCTGCCCGGCGATTGCTACGACGCTTGATCGGGGCGTGCGCATTGCTGTGCACGCGCGTCCGCAGGCGCAAGTGAATGGCGATGGTCCGATGCTGAAAGCGACGGGTCTTGGCTTTGTCGGGCAGGTATGTGCGGGGCCAAACGGCCAAGGGCCGGCAATCTTGCGACTTGCGCTCGAGCGTTTGGTGACGCTGTGCGGTGAGCGGGTGCGTGGGTTGGAATTGGTTGTCGATAGCAGCATCCCTGGTGGTCGGGGGCTGGGTTCGTCGGCGGCGTTGTCGGTGGCGATGGTCCGTGCGGTATATCGCTATTTCGAGGAAGCACTATCTGAGGAGCAGACACTGCGAATTGTGACGGAGTTGGAGCGTATTTTTCACGGCAATCCGTCGGGTATTGATCATGCGGTGGTGACCCATGGTGGTGTGTTGTGGTTTGAGCGGGCGGGTGAAGAGCCACGCATGGAGCGTTTAGTTTTGAAGCGGCCGTTGTGCTTTGCTGTTGGGCTTTCTCATCCCCACGGGGGCACAGCGCGCGCGGTCGAGGCGTTGCGTGAGCGTTCGCGTCGACATGAAGAAGCTTACACGCATCTATTTTCTGGCATTCGGCGTCTTGTGCATGAGATGCGTGATGCGCTTGCCGAAGGACATCTGGCTGCGGCCGGTGAGTTGATGAACGTGAATCAGGGCTATCTGAATGCGCTTGGTGTGTCGACGCCGGAGCTGGAGTCGCTTTGTGCATTGGCACGTCAGCTGGGGGCGCTTGGGGCGAAGCTCACGGGTGCTGGTGGCGGTGGGGCGGTGATTGCGCTCGTGGATGGCGATCCGGAACCGATTGTGAAGGCGTTTTTGGGGCAGGGGTGTTTGGCGTTTTCGTCGGGGACGAAGGGTTTGGATGATCAGGAACCTAATTGAATTCGCTTAATTTCATAACATGTTTACTACCTGCTTTATGGACAGCGTCGACATCTGCCGTAATCCAGCGTGCATGAATGTCTTCTGCCAAAGCCAGATAGGTCGCATCGTAGCCGCTCAGTCCGTGACAAGCGTGATAGATAGCCCGACTCATTCCTTTGTCACTCAACGCTAAGCCACGAATCCCAAGTTTAAGAAGCAGGTCCATTGCGTTCTCGACAAACCCATGATTGAAGCCAGATTTGCGTGCAAGAACGTGCAGCATTTCAGAGAAAAAAAGTGATGGGACAAAGAACTGGTCCGGGCGATCCGCTAACAGGCTTCGTACTTTGAGTGCTTCCTTTCGATGCGGCTCATCGGTGAAAAACCACTTCGTTGCGACGGATGCATCCAGCACCCACATGTTAGCTATCACCGCGACGAAGGTCTCGCAAAATTGCCTCTGCTGGTTTTTTGTCTTGCGAGACAATTGCCATTTCGTCGATTTGCGCAAACAACTTGAGGCGGGCTTCGGTGGCAGCCTTCACAACAAAACGCTCTTCAAAATCCTTTAAAGAGATGATCACTCCCACAGGCCGGTGTCGTTGCTCAAGCAGGATGGGCTCGCCACTCTTTTCTAATGCGCGAACGACCTTTCCCATGGAAGATCGAAGCTCTAATGCGCTTACGTGTTTCATGTCTTTCATTATGACACTTGGGTGGACACTTGTCTAGTGCGTTGTTTAAAATGTGACAATAGTAGATCTGGGAAGTGGAGCGCATGACTCAATGGTTCTTTCCTATGCGCCCGTCATAGGAGCCACACCATGCGAACAACCACCCAAACCCCACAGCCACAACAGCCTGTTGCTTGGAACCAACCCACACAAACAAACCCCAATCAACCAGCGCGGGTCAATCCAAACCCAGATCAATTTGTTCCGGCGGGCGTCCGAAGAATGCACGACAGGATGCGGGCACGCATGAACCAGCCCGTCACAATTGACGGCATTCACGCGCGCTCTCTGCGGCGCGAGGGCGAATTTCATCTGGAAGCGGCTCCATCTGGCAACCAAGTGCAGCGGATCTTGTGGACCGTCGCGACGATGGCATGCGCTGCTCATACCTATCACATCAACAAAAACTGCGAGGCGGATCCTGAACGACCCGGAGCGCTGCGGATCAAGGAGGATCGAAAAAATAACATAACCCGTCTCGTCTCCGACGAATTCGAATTCTATACGCAACACAATCAACCACTATCCACCGACGATTTTCAGAAAATCATCGAATACATCGAAGAGATGGCCAAGAATCTGCAGCCCAATCTGGTGCTCATCTTGGCCTCGTTCCCAGTTCTCGGCGATGACGGCCTGGTGCATAACACCATCGTCCATGTGCAAACAGGACCTTCGCCAGCAATCAATATCTTTGCCAAAACGACGAAGGCTATGTGCGATCCAGTTTATGAAGGACACGATACAGCCGATCTCTATACGGGGCAATATTACGACCAGCAGGATCCAGAATCGGCTCCACCGACGTTGTTGTCCGACCAACACGGGTTTACGATTCCGAGAAACTCGGTGACCAAAGTAAGGACAGTGGGCGGGGCGGAATACTACAGCTTGGTAGATGTATGCCTCGATCATAGCATCGGCATTGCAAAGAAAAATCTCCAGCATGAGATTTCCGAGCGTGTGAGGAATTCACCGTTGGATCTCATTCCCAACCAAGTGTCGCATGTGCTTACTTCATCGTCATTCACACCGATCCTCGAGCAGACAGTTGGTCGTATGATGATGCATGCAGATCCTGACGTTGAGGATTTCTCGAAGCCAGCATTCCAAGTCAGGCAAGATCTCTCCGATGATCAAATGGCCCAAATTAACTCTGCATTCGGATCCTTCTTTGTTGCGGATCCTGCGCGGCCGCAAGCAGCCTTCGCCGGAGATCGTTCCACGCTTGTCGTGTCACATCCAGACTTTGGCAACGACTTGGAATTTGCATTTCTAGCGCCCTACGGATTAGATCGTCTGCCTGGCGCGTTTATCGACAACGCTGAAAGAGAGCTGCAGCCAGCGTAGGGCACAACTATGCGATTCGTCGGACTCCAGGGATACCTGCTTGCTTTTATTCTGCTGCCCGCAGCAGTGCTGGGGAGGAGCCTCACTCTCAAAGAGATTTTTGATGTTGCGACGCAGCAGATTGAGTCTGTTGCGATACAAAAGAACCAAGTCAAAATCGCGCGAGAGAAATTGGTCCAGGTGCAGAGCAATTTCTATCCTAGGCTCTCATTTTTACTCTCTTATACAAGACAGGATACGCCCACACTCGACAACGATCCCAATAGGACAATTTCCCGTCTCTATGATCCGAACCAAGCGGTTTCGCGGATCAATGCGTCGCTCATCGGCATTCAGGGATTTCGGGAAGTCGCAGCTTACAAGGGAGCAAAACTTGATATCCAGGCGCAAGAGCAAGCGCTCGGTCAAGTGAAGCTCATGCTTTATACGGAAGTAGCGCAAGCCTATTACAATGTTCTTGCGGCGCGTCGGGATTTAACCCATGCCCAGTCGTTGGCGAAATACTCCGGGCAGCGTGTTGCAGAAATTCGACGATTTGTTGGGCTTGGACGCAGCCGTGAGGGGGATTTGCTTGCCCAGGAAACGCAAACGACGCTGCTCGAGTCTGAAGTGCGCAATGCGCAAGAAGTGTTGAAAATCGCCGAAGATACACTGCATGTTATCGCAGGACTTGAACAAGATGATTTTGCTGCAGATGATTTGAGCGAACTTCCGGCTGAACTTCCACCGGTGGAAACTTTTCTCGAGACCATCGACACGCGCCCAGACATGAAGAGTCTGCAGGCGCAAATCGCATCAGCCAAACAGACTGTGGTGATTGTGCGATCGCAGCATTTTCCGACTCTCGATCTGACGGCCAACGTTTACCCATGGCGAACGGGTCTTCTTGCTTCATCCCACTGGGATGTCGGATTCACTTTTAACCTTCCTCTTTTTCAAGGCTTTGCTGTCGTGTCGGAAGAGCGTGCTGCGAGGCTTGCAGTGCAATCAACGCAATACGCATTGGAAGCCACCAGACGCAGTGCCGAGAAAGATATTCGTACTGCATACGATAGTTTAAAGGGCAGCATCGAGACTATCTTGGTGCTGAAAAAAGCGGTTAAAGTAGCGAATCGCGCATACGACCTCCAGCTGCGGGATTATCGAACGCAGCTTGTGAGTAATCTCGACGTCAACCAAGCGTTGATACAGCTCTATGACACCAAGCGAATCTACGACAAAAGTGCCTATTCCGGTAAAACAGCTCTGGAATCCCTCAACGCTGCGACGGGAAAAATACCATGAACATCTCTGAGATCTCGATTCGAAATCCAGTTTTCGCTTGGATGTTGATGGCCTTTCTCATCCTCTTCGGAGCGATTTCATTCCATCGCATGGGTGTGAGCCAACTTCCAAATGTGGATTTCCCTGTTGTGACGGTCAACATGACTTTGGTAGGCGCGTCACCAGAAGTCATGGAGGTGGAGGTTGCTGATCTTGTAGAAGATGCGTTCACCTCGATCGAGGGGGTAAAAAGTATATCGTCATCTTCAAAGACTGGCATCACCACCATCACCGTTGAATTCGAGTTAGACAAAGACATCAACTTCGGCGTGCAGGAAATTCAAAATGCGCTTGGCCAGGTCGCGCAGAAATTGCCTAAGGGAATGGATCCGCCTGTTGTCACCAAAGCCAATTCGGATGCCAATCCCATTATTTGGTTAGTGGTTTCTTCGGCGACACTGCCCTTAAGAGACCTGATGACGCTGGTCAAAGATAAGATCAAGGATCGATTCACCACCATTAATGGTGTCGGCGAGCTGGTTTTGGGCGGCTACATTGATCCCAATTTGCGGGTTTGGGTGCATCCCGAGAAGCTCGTTGAGCATGAACTATCTCCAATCGATGTAGTGAACGCGATTCAAGCAGAGCATCTGGAATTACCATCTGGTCAGATTACCATGCAAAAGCGCGAGATTGACGTTCGCACACTCGGGGAAGCGCAGTCACCGGAAGCCTTCGGGGAGCTTGCCATTGAACGTCGGGGTGGCGCGCCTAACTTTCGGCCAATTCGCATGAAGGATGTGGCGACCATTGAAGATGGTTTAAGTGATATTCGGAGATTGAGCAGGTCCGGGGGGCTTCCCGCTGTGGGGCTTGGCATTAAAAAGCAGCCGGGAGCAAATGCTGTCGACGTGGCGCACGCTGTGAAAAAGCGTTTGGAGCAAATTAAAAGCGAAGTTCCGAAGGGTGTGAATATTGGCATTCGTTTCGATTCTACGAAGTTCATTGAAGACTCCATCCGAGAGCTGAATTTCACTCTGGTGCTGTCAGCTTTGCTCACGGCGGTCGTCTGTCTTCTTTTTCTTGGTTCGTTGTCGGCGACGTTTAACGTGATTTTGGCGATTCCAACTTCGATCATAGGCGCTTTTATTGTGTTAAATGCGCTTGGTTTTACGTTGAATTTTTTCACGCTGCTTGGCTTATCGTTGGCAATCGGGATTGTGGTCGATGATGCCATCATGGTTCTCGAGAACATTGTTCGGCATCGCGAGCTGGGTGGTGCGCGCGTGCAGGCGGCAATTACTGGTTCAAAGGAAATCACACTGGCTGCACTTGCAGCAACCACGGCGATTATTGCGATTTATCTGCCGGTCGCGTTCATGCAGGGTATCATTGGCAAGTTTTTCTTTCAGTTTGGTGTGACGCTATCGGTTGCCGTTGCCATATCCTTACTCGAAGCCTTGACGCTTGCTCCGATGCGTTGCGCACAGTTTCTGGATGTGGGCGAGCGCACAACTTTTATTGGTCGAGCAATCGATATGGCATTTCATAAAAGCGCGGCGTGGTACGGGCGGGCAGTAGGCTTCTCGCTTCGATACCCGTGGGCAGTTTTGTTTGCCGGTACTGCGTTTTTTGTTGGCAGCCTCTACCTCGTGAAATTGGTCAAAAAAGAATTTGTCCCGCCACAAGATCAAAGCATGCTGATCGTGCGCTTCGAAACACCAGTTGGGTCTTCACTCGACTACACATATCAGAAGTTTAACCAGGTGGAGAAGTACATTTCTGCAAGACAAGAATACTTGGGATACTACGGGCTCGTAGGTGGATTCGGGGGTGGTGACCTGAATACTGGGTTTGTTTTCATCACGATGAAAGATCCATCGGAGCGGCCAATTGACCCTGCGACAAAGCGCCCTTACACGCAGCAGGAGTTGGGCAATCTCTACCGACGAGAGCTGTCGAAAATAGCAGACCTGAAGGTGGTGATTCAGGATCCATCTCTGAGTGGATTCACATCGAAGCGAGGATTTCCCATCGAGTTCACTGTGCAGGGGGCGGACTACGAAACACTGGCGATGCTTTCAAAAAGAGTCACAGATGGCATGCAAGCCAGTGGCAAGATGGCAGACATCGATACGGATTATCGAACGGGGCTGCCTGAAATTCAAATTTTCCCCGATCGCAAAAAAGCGATTGAGCATGCTGTGAGTGTCGGGGATGTCGCACAATCCATCCAAATTATGATGGGCGGTGTTGTTGTCGGGCAATTTACCAAGGGTGGCCATCGCTATGACGTGCGTGTACGGGTAAGCGATATGGATCGTTCGGAGCGAGAAGATTTGCAAAGGCTTTTTGTGCGCAACACACGTGATGAGCTCATCCCCATTAAAGACTTGGTAACGATCAAAGAACACAAGACGCTTTTGGCTATTACGCGTCAGGATCGCGAGCGCGCTATTACGATTTATGCAAATCCTGCAAAGGGAAGTTCTCAGGCCGAGGCTCTCGATGTTGTGCAAGCCTTGGGTCGCGATTTGCCGGAGGGTTATCATATTGTGCTGACAGGAAGCGCGCAGACTTTTCAGGACTCGTTTCAAAGTCTGATGATTGCATTGCTTCTTGGGATCGTTGTGTCCTACATGGTGCTTGCGTCTCAGTTTAATAGCTTTATACATCCGCTGACCGTGCTGGTTGCGCTGCCCTTTAGTGTGTCGGGGGCGTTTATTGCCTTGTATTTGTCGAACCAGACGCTGAACATCTTCAGTATGATTGGTCTGTTGCTGTTGATGGGAATCGTGAAAAAGAACTCGATTTTGCTGGTTGATTTTACCAACACCCTGCGCGAGCGCGGCAAGAGTGCACGCGAAGCGTTGCAAGAGGCGTGCCCCATGCGCTTGCGGGCGATTTTGATGACGTCGATTGCAACAATTGCTGCAGCGATTCCACCTGCCATTGCGATTGGACCTGGTGCAGAGAGTCGGGTGCCCATGGCTATCGCGGTGCTTGGTGGCGTCATTGTATCGACGGTGCTAACACTCTTTGTGGTGCCGAGTGTCTATATGCTGTTGGCACCACTAGAGCGCAAGAAATACGGAGAGCAGGAAGAAGAGCCCACCCTCGAGACTCTTGTAGACGCCCCCCTCCCCATCCCAGAAGCCGGTTAGGGGTCGCTGTCGAAGGGAAAGAAAGTGAATGCGCTCATCATGAGCGCCGAGGCAGACGCAAGAACTTGGCCGCGGGTAATTTGATAAATCCCCAAGCCAGCAAAGGCGCCAAATGCCAAAGTCTTCATATCGATCATTCCATTGGTGGATTCCTTCAACCTGTTATCGGCTTTCTTAACCCCCCTGGCCACCCGCGAAAGAATGTTCCCGGTGATAGGGTCCTGCGCGATTTTCTCTTCCAATTTTTCAAACAGCTGATGGCGCTTTGCATAAGCAAAAATGTCCTCCGCACACAGGCTGGTGACGAGAAGAACACTCCCTAGAAGCGGATTTGTCTCAACCGCGCGGACCTCTGCCATTTTCTCAAGGCAAGCGTGCAAAAATGCAAAATAAGTCGCATCCCGTCGCTTACGCGGAATGCGCATACGAATGCGGCCTCGGGATTGGTGGGATAGAAAAGCGTGAGGAATCATAAAAGCCCCTTTTATTGAACCGACGTGGCACCATTAGACTTCACCTTCGGTGTGCCGTTGACTTTGGCTGCTGCTGCCGGAGTCTCGACAGGAGAAACATCCTCCGCCTTCATTTCGGATTTGACCTCTGCTGCAAGATCTTCAATGTTTTCTTTTAAGTAGCCGACGCTTTCTTTCAATTTCTGCACAGTTGCAATGACGCCTTTGATCGCTCCCTTCAGCGCGTTTCGGAATGCCGGCTTTTCACCGCTAAAAGACCGAAATGCCACGCCAGCCCCAAAGCCAACAATTGTTCCACCAATAAAATCTCTGTTAAATCGAATCATAACCTAATGCTCCTTTTTGTTTCATTGAATAAAAAGTTGAATCCAGCTCCGGCTGCGCAAACTAGCAAATCTACGCCGCCAAGTGGTGCTATACCTAAGACTCTCCTAACGTGAGGGTGGGCGACGGCTAGAAATTGCAGTCCAAAGCCAAGCCCAACGGAAAGCGGAATATATTTGTTTCTCTTTAACGGTGTGCCTCCAAAGATCGTGTGTTTCTCCGAACGCGAACTTAGCGTGTGCAGGAGTTGTGACCCCACCAGCGAGGTAAATGCAATAGCCTGTGCATGCGGGCCTAGCCCATAGCGCGAGATGCCGTAGCCGTAGGCAGCCAGCGTTGTTCCAGTCATGAGCGCAGACTCGCGTGCAATGCGTTGGCAGTCGCCTCCTGAGAGAAGCGATTCATCGGGACGACGTGGGGCACGGTTCAACACATCAGATTCGGGTGGCTCAAGGCCAAGTGCCAACGCGGGGAAAACATCGGAGACGAGGTTGATCCAAAGAAGCTGAATGGGATTGAGTGGCTGCCCAAGCCCACTAATCACTGCGCCGGACATCAACAACGTTTCGCTCAAATTTGTTGTGAGCAGATAGGTGACAGACTTACGAATGGCATCGTTGGTTGCGCGCCCCAGCTCAATCGCAGGTACCAAGCTTTCTAGTCTATCATCGAGCAGTACGACACTGGCAACTTCCCGCGCAACATCCGTCCCTTTTTTGCCCATCGCAATTCCGACATCAGCTCCTCGGAGAGCAGGGGCGTCGTTGACGCCATCTCCGACCATCGCTACTGTTTTGCCGCCGGCCTTTAACGCTTGCACGATCTGGAGCTTGTCCGACGGACTTACGCGCGCAAAAACATGGGTCTTTTCAGCGATTTTTGTCACATCGCCGGAAGTAAGACTGGCCAATTGCGTCGCATCAAACACCTCGAGGGGTTCCTGGCCAGAAATGCCGAGCGCTCTTGCCATGGCGTAAGCGGTTGCAGCTTGATCGCCTGTAATCATCACCGTCTTGATGCCACAGCGTTGGAGCGCGGCGATAAAATCCGCAATGCCTTCTCGAGCAACATCAGCGAGTCCAACGAGTCCAAGAAACACGGTGCTCTGCTTTTTTGCGCGCGACTGCTCGGAGTATGCGACCCCCAGCACGCGCAGCGCATCTCCTGCCATGCGGGTATTTTCATCCTCGATTTTCTTTCGGGCTGCTGCGGTTAAACGCACCTCTTTGCCATTTACCAGATGTGAATTGCAAAGTGCCAACACTTCGCTTGGGTTGCCTTTAATCGCCTCGAGAACTGACCCGTTCTCCATCGAATGTTCGGTGACCATGAAGTTTCGGCCGTTCGCTCTATGCCGCGTCTTTTGCAAAGGAAACGCGCGCTGCAAAGCACAAACATCGAGACCAGATTGGAGTGCGAGCTCAATTAATGCGACTTCGGTTGAACTGCCGTTTAAGTGAGGCTCGTTTTTTCCATTCGTTTTGATTTCAGTGTCGTTGCAAAGGGACATGGTTTCCAAGAATCGTGAGAGTTCAGGAATCTTAGCCGGAGCAAGCGGCGCGCTGTGCCTTTGCATCCCAGAAAAAATCGCTACCGCGGTCATATGGTTCATTGTCAGTGTGCCGGTTTTATCGAGGCAAACGATTTCAGCGCTTCCGAGAGTTTCGATCGCATCAAGTTTGCGCACGACGACATTGCGTTTGCGCATGCGGCGCGCGCACTGCGTGAGTGTGGTTGTGGCGACCGTTGGAAGTCCCTCGGGTACTGCAGCGATGACAAGCGAGATGGAGATATTAAGCATCTCCCAGAATTTGTACCCGCGAAGCAATCCGGCAACGAGAAGACCACCGCCAACCAAACCGCTCAGCGAGATGAGTTGCTCGCTAAGTCGCTCCATTTGCTTTTGCAGGGGTGTCTCTGATGGCCTTGTGTCCGCGACTAAACTCTGTATCTTGCCTATTTCTGTTTGCTTTCCGGTAGCGACAACGATAGCAATGCCTTTCCCTCCTGTAATAACCGTGCCTCGATAAAGCATGTTCACGCGATCGCCAAGCGCAATAGATGCGCTATCGAGTGCATCTGCTTTTTTAACGATGAGTGCACTCTCTCCCGTCAGTGTAGATTCATCCACGGTGAGATCTTCCACATGCACCAGCCTTGCGTCGGCTGGAACATACATTCCGGGCGTCAGAATGATCAAATCTCCCGGAACAATTTTCTCGATGCCTATTTTTTTAGGTTTTCCACCACGAATGACCAGCGCATCGGTCGGGCCGATTGTCGCCAATGAACGAATGGTATTTTCGGAGCTCATCTCCATGGCGTAGCCGATGTAGGCGTTGGCGAATACAACGGCGAGAATAACCGCTGCCTCCGTTAAACCGCCCGTGAAAAGGGAGAGTGCAGCGGATGCAGACAACAATGCGACTGGAAGAGTTTTGAACTGAGCCCCCAGAATTTCCGCTTTGCCGCGCCTCGCAACTTCCAATAAAATGTTGGGGCCATGCAAACGAAATCGCACGTCAGACTGCCGTACACTGAGTCCTTTTTCTATGGAAGTCCCCAGTCTGAGCGCAGTATCTTCGATGGTGCGTGCGTGCCACCGCTCGGACTCAGAAATGAGCTGATCGGAGTTCGGCGGTAAGGTGCGAAAGAGAAAGACGAGTTCAGCAATGGCATTTTTGATGTGTCCGGATGATGTATCGGACGAAAAATAGACAAGAAGAGTCCCGGTAATCGTGCTGGCGCTTGTGTGCGCAATTTCACCGCAGCATTTTAGTTGGCTCTCTAGAAATTGTTTGAGCGCCTGATCGTATTTTAAGCCATCGACTTTGTAGCGCGCCCGGCCGGAAACTGCCGTATGTATGGGAAATACCAGAGGCGCAACATCAGATTCGGCGATGTTCATCAATAGAGCACCCTCTCCTCGTCAATGCACATACACCTTCGGTAAAAAAAGGCAAAAGGAAGTTTCCAGGATCGGGCGAGTAGATTTAATTTGATCCCAAAACGGGATCATGCTAAAATCTTTAAATGAGAATCATTGCGCTGCGAACTTTGCGAGATTTTTGGCATCAAAGCGGGCGATTAGATGCTGAGCAACCACTGAAGGCTTGGTATGCAGAAGCAAAAAAGGCAAAATGGAAAGAGCCGCAGAATATTAAAGATAGATATCGCAGCGCGAGTTTCGTAGGAAAAAATCGAGTGGTGTTTAATGTCGCGGGCAATAAATACAGATTGGTGGTTTTTGTCAAATATGAAACACTCACTGTGTATATACGTTTTATCGGAACGCATGTTGAATACGACAAGATTGATGTGAAGGAGGTGTGATGTGCTTAAACCAATTCGAACTAAAAAAGACTATGAAAGTGCTTTGGCTGAGATAGACAAATATCTCGAAGCGAAGAAGGGTACGCGGGAGTTCGATACGCTGGAAGTTCTTTCCGTACTTGTTGAAGACTACGAACGGAAACATTATCCAATCCTGCCGCCAGATCCGATTGAGGCAATTAAGTTTCGCATGGAACAAATGGGCCTCACCAGAAAAGATTTGGAGCCTTATATTGGGCCAAGGTCACGCGTATCTGAGGTGCTTAATCATAAGCGTGAACTTAGCTTAGCAATGATTCGTAGACTTCATGAGAAACTCGACATTCCTACGGAGGTTCTGGTCGGCTAGGATTACCGATGGCAATCGTGGGTTAATTGTGGCAAATACGGCGAACGGAGAAGCAACATGACGCAACAACTGCAACCAAGGCGCGCGATTGCGGAAGATTTGCCCGAGATGCTTTCATTTGAGCTGCCCCCCAATCTCATGGCCGCAGCATGCCTGATCTTGCGTTTTGAAAAGCTAGCAGATGACACGTTCGGTGCTTTCGTGCCGGAGGGATCGTTGTTTTTGGAACACGCCCGCATGAGCCCCAATGTCGAATTTTGGAGCGTAGATGCAGATGGAGACTTTTTTTCAGGCAATGCCGACGTTGTAATTCTGGGCCCAGGGAAAAAAGAGGCAGATCGCAATTTGGTCAAAGTCCATGTGCACGTGCGCATGTTTGAGCGCGAGCCTCTGCGGCTCCATGAAGGTCCTCGATTTGCGACCTGAGCGCCTATTGAGCGATTGACAGGAGCATCTTTGTTTGCTTTGTTGGCCCACGTAACTTTTAGGCGCGTAGCTCAGTTGGTTAGAGCGCTACCTTGACATGGTAGAGGTCGCCGGTTCGAGCCCGGCCGTGCCTACCAAAAAGATTATGAACAACATCAAAATCAAGTTGCCCGATGGGGCAGTGCGAGAGCTGCCGGCGGGCAGCTCTGCTATGGATTTGGCGAAGGCCATCTCTCCACGCTTGGCCGACGTGATAGTCGTTTCCCGCGTGAATGGCCTTGTCCAAGATGTGCGCGACCCGTTACCAGATGGCAGCAGCGTGGAGCTTTTTAAAGCAGATTCTCCTGAGGGTATCGATACGCTGCGCCACAGCTGCGAGCACGTATTGGCGACCGCGGTCTGTCGCCTTTTCCCAGGTGCACAGGTGACCATGGGCCCTAAGAGTCATGATGGCGAATTCTACTATGACTTTGACGTTGGCCGTGCTTTTACCCCAGATGATCTGCTTGCCATCGAAAAAGAAATGGCCAAGATCATCGAGGCCAAGGTGCCCTTTGAAAAGCGCCTGGTGAGCAAAGAAGAAGCGTTGCATGTTTTTGAGGGTCTAAAGCAGCGCTATAAACCAGAAATTCTGGCGTGGATTCCCGATGACCAAGTGAGCATTTATCAGAATGCGGACTTTGTTGATTTGTGCCGCGGGCCACATTTGCCTCACGCGGGATTTATCAAAGCGTTTAGGCTACTCGGTGTCTCAGGATCGTATTGGCGTGCTGATGCGAATCGCGAGATGTTGCAGCGTATCAACGGAATTGCTTTTGCTTCGAAGGCGGATCTCGATGCGTATCTATATCGCATTGAAGAAGCTAAAAAGCGCGATCACCGCAAGCTAGGCACCCATCTCGATCTATTTTCTGTATCAGACCGATACGACTCGCATGAGTACTCTCCCGATCAGGCTGTAGAGTTGTTGGTCACGGGTACCACGCGCGAGAATGTTGCTGCATTGCTAGACGATGATTTTATGTCGCAGGTTGCGGCCGTATTTGCCCCCCGTGAAGTGCGCATCAGTGGCTATTCGCTTTCCCCTCATGTGCGTGGAGAAACTTTGGCATGGGACGTCGAGGTTCGGCTTTTTTCATCGCCCATCGATAAAGACAAGAAGCAAACACTGAAGAACCTTGAAGATAGCGTGAACAAGCGCCACCCGACTGGGCGTTTGCGTGTGGTTGTTGAAACCAAGTATGTAGAAGAGGTGGGTCCGGGTTTGGTGACGTGGCTACCCAAAGGCGGGCGTTTGCGCACCACTATCGAGGATCTCTCGCGTAAGCTGCACTATCAAGGTGGCTACGAGATGGTTTTCTCGCCACATATTGCGAAGAGTGATCTGTGGAAGGTGTCTGGCCATTGGCGGTTCTATCGCGACAGCATGTTTTCACCCATGGCCATCGATGGGCAAGAATATGTGATGAAGCCGATGAATTGTCCGTTCCATATTCTCGCGTACAAGAATCGGCCTCGCAGTTATCGGGATTTGCCGATTCGCATCGCTGAGCTTGGCACGGTGTATCGTTACGAGTTAGCCGGCGTGATGCACGGGCTCATGCGGGTGCGTGGATTTACGCAAGACGATGCACACTTGTTTTGCCGTTGGGATCAAGTGGATCATGAAATCGACAATGTGATTGGCTTTATTTTGCGCATGTTCAAAACGTTTGGCTTTAGCAAGTTTGAGGTTAATCTGTCGACGCGACCTGCTGAATTTGTGGGTGAAGTCTCCGAGTGGGACAAGGCGGAAGCGGCGCTTTTGGCTGCGGTGAAACGCCATGATTTGCCCTATGCCGTCGATGCGGGTGGCGGTGCGTTTTACGGACCGAAGATCGATATTAAGTTGCGGGATTGCCTCGATAGAAGTTGGCAATGTTCGACGGTGCAGTTGGACTTCAATAACCCGGAGCGGTTTAATCTTCAGTTCACGAACTCCGAAGGAAAGCCGGAGCGCGCGGTGATGATTCATCGAGCGTTGCTGGGATCGCTGGAGCGCTTCGTCGGCATTTTAATCGAAGAATATGCTGGTGCATTTCCGATGTGGTTGTCGCCGGAACAAGTCCGCGTGCTGTCGATTGCAGATCGGCATCAAGAGCACGCACAGAAGATCGCTGCTGCATTGCGCGCGCAAGATTTGCGTGTGCAGGCGCCGACTAACAGCGAAAAGCTCGGGGCAAAAATCCGCGAAGCGCAAATGGATAAGATTCCAGTGATGCTCGTGGTAGGCGATCAAGAAGTCGAAAAGGGCGGGGCAAGTGTGCGCCTGCGCTCGGGCGAAGACTTAGGCTTCATGAATGAAGCGCAGCTGATTGAATATTGCAAAACCGCGTCACAAATACCTGTGGTTAATTGAGTCAAGCATTGACAGTTGTGGCCCAAATCGGCTACAATTGCTTTGTGAGGTAATGAAATGGTTAAGTCGGCTACGGTGAGAGCGCGCATCGAACCTGGGGTTGAAGGCTAGGGTTGAAGAAATTTTCGAGGAACTCGGATTGTCGACCACCGAAGCAATTACGCTTTTTTTTAGACGCGTATCATCTGAACATGGGATTCCTTTTTCGCTTAACGTGCCCAATAAAACGACGCGCAAGGTTTTCGAGGAAACCGACAGCGGCGTCGGGTTGGTTGGCAGTACGAACGTCGACGAGATGTTTAAAAAGATTGGCATCTGATGCTTTAGACCTAAACCAAATTTCGCGCTCAGATTTATTTGAATGACATAACTGCTTAATTCTATGTATCTTACTTTGCACCGCTTGGTCAAAGACATAGACTCGATTGTTGAGGACGGGTATATGAATATCGCCATTCGCGAAGAGATTCTGAAACGCGACACCCAACGTTTCGGAACCGCAAAATAAATCCCCGTTCTCTTGCATAGTTTGATCCCCCTGCCGTACATTGTTATTCAACAACAACTCAGGGGGTCAAACTCGTGCAACCATTTCATATCAGCTTTCTCGCCGTCCTCATCGCCGCCGTCGTTCGGTCTGCCATCGGCGCCGCCTGGTTTGCACCAATGGCGTTCGGCAAATCTTGGATGCAGCTATCCGGCGTCAAACCATCCTCGAGCAAGCATATGATGCGCGCCGCGGGGCTCAATTTCATTGGCAACTTTGTGATGGCCTTCGTGCTCGCCCATGCGATTCAATATGCCAGCGCCACGACGTGGGGACACGGCGCGATGGTGGGATTCTTCAATTGGCTTGGCTTCATCGCTACGGTTAGCGCTTCCGGTGTGATTTTTGAAAAGAGGTCTCTCAAGTTGACCCTCATGCAAAACGGCTACCAGCTGGTGTCGTTGCTGGTGATGGGCGCGATTATTGCTAGCTGGTCTTGAAAGTACGTCAGGCCCTGGCAGCCCTTACTGGTATCAGATCGACGAAGAATGTCGGCTCCGGCAACGCCGATGGAAAGGCGACTGCCGTTGCCAACTCTTTTGTCGAAGGCCGTAAGCGAGCCGGTGTCCGGGCCACGAGCGTGAGATATCGAAGCCAAGCCCGAATGAGCAGGTCATCCGGATTTTTCTTCTGGCTTGCCTCGAGCATGGCGATTGCATCAGTACGTCTGCCACCTTGCATCAGTTCACTGATCTGATCCATTAGCTTTGGATTAGGGTTCCCAAGGTTGGCGACATAAATCGCGTGAAATGAGCGCAGGAGCGCCGTGCGGTAATTACCTTGTCGCTCGCGATCGTCAGCAAGCTTGACGAGTGCGCGCACAGTATCGAAATCTCCCAGACCAAGTGCTGTTGCGTCAATCGTGCCAGTCGCTTCGGGATGGCGTACAAACCAATTGGCGACATGAAGACTCATGGCTGCGCAGACGCCGCTTTCCAAAGATAAATCACGACGGAAGAAGTGATCGATAGGCGCTACCAGGTGGCTGTCCATGGTGGACTCGACAGATGGACGATATCGGCCCGTTCCATCATAGTGCCTGTGGATATAGGCAACAACCTGCTCATTAAACTCTGCTGCGTTGTGAAATGTGAATAGGCCCCGGTTGGGATCAAAGAACTGGTAGGTGTTGGTCTTTGGATCGCTGTTTATGACGAGGGCATGCTCAGGCACACGCACATAGGTTGTGCCCTTGGCGCTGATGGCGCTTCCAAGGGCCTTCGGCAATAGAGCGATCCTTGTATCATCAAACGTTTCTCGTGAAAGAGGCTCTACACCCGAGGATCGCATCATCGCGATATGCGATTTTGCTTCCCGTGCAGCTGGTTCGGCAAACATAAAGGGATAGTTTGCTTTAGCCGCTTTCTCTTCCTCTTGCTGTTTTGCACTCACTTTTTTAGACGACTGCAAGGCTGCATAGCCCTCCCAGAGACTATCTTTAGGTGAGCGCAAGTGAAGCACATTGGATGCTGCTTCTTTTAATTTGCCAAAAGCTGCCTGCTTCATTTTTTTTGCCACCATCGCCGGCAATGTAGCGTCTAGCTGATAGCGCGCCTGTTCAAATGCGACGCGGTGGCTGCCTTGTGCTGCACCTACTGGAGCACCGCCAGCGACGTCATTGAGATCTTCATCTCTAAGTTTTTTCTGCTTGGACATTCTCGATTCCCTCTTTTATGGATTTCTGGGTGTGAGTCTCAAGGGAACCACATCAATGGAAAACGATGCTCCATCTTGCGCTTCGGAGACTCCCGCTATTCGGCTTTTCAGAATTTCCTGCGCGGATGGTCGCTGACCTTGCGGCGCACTTTGATGTAGACTGACATATCGAAAAAGTGCGGTCATAAATGCGTCATTTGGATTATCTTTTTGCCTCGCCTGTATCAGTGCAAGAGCTTCCTTTCCACGCCCACCGTGCAGAAGTTTTGTGGCCTCATTTGCCAGTTTTTGGTGTTCTTCAGTTCGGAGTGTGAGTTCCATCGCCCGAAAAGCTTGGATGATTGCCTTCTTGTATTCACCACGCTTGGCATGTTGTTCGGCTATATCTCCAACCGTTCTCGCAAGATCAAATCCAGGTAGACCAATGGTTGCTGCGTCAAGGTGCTCTGGCATTCTTCCCTGGTGCTCAAGAAACCACCTCCCTGTATGCGCGCTCATAGCCGCACACACGCCACTGTCGAGTGATGCACTACGGCTTGTGCCTTGTTCAAGGGCAACTTCTAAGTGTGCTCTCATTGTTGCCTGCGGGCGTGGCAGCCCGGCTTGCGCAAAAGGATGATGAGAGCTGTTGTTATAAGTGCGATCGATATGGTCTGTCACTTGCGCCGCAAATTCAGCGGGGTCGTCGAAGCGATAGATGCCGGAGTTTGGATCAAAAAAGCGGTATGTATTGGTTTTTGGATCGGCTGCTATCATCATCGCATGTCCCGGCGTCGTCACAAAACTGACGCCCCCTCTTCGTGCCGTTTGCTCCAATCCTGCAATAGACTGATGAAGGGAAGCATCTTGAAAAGACTGTCTTCCGGTAGGCTCGACTCCTGTCGACCGCAGCATCGGTACTGTATCAACCACGTTGCTTCTGCTGCCGGTAAATAAAAACGGATATTGCGCTTGCGTCGCTTTTTCATCCGCTTGCTGGTGACTTCTAACTTTACCCCACAAACTATATGCAGCTTTTGCATCGGCAAGATTTTTTCGTGGCGAGCGAAGGCGAAGCACATCACCGGCCGCGGCAGCAAGTTTGCTTTTTGTTTCTGAGTAAAGTTTTTGGCTGACCAGATCAGGATACTGCGCACCGATTTTATATCGCGCATGTTCAAAGCGCACGCGCCGGTCAGCCCCTTCAGCCGGCGCACTTCCTTCAAAGGTATCTCTAGACTGAGGCCTGCCTGTCCCTTGCGGCTTAGGCGGCGCCACACTTGGTTCTTGTGGGTGAGGTCTTACAGCGTGTTCTGTGACGTTGGGGGGCATGCCTCCCGCGACGTCTTCAAGATCCGCATCTGGAATGGCAATCTTATGCTTCTGACTCTTCTTTGTGGGCGACATTTGAGCTGCCTCCTCCATCACAGATGATAACAGAAGCGCTGCGTGCAAAGCAAAAACACCCGTTGCATGTTTGATGGTTTTCATGCATGACTTTCCAGTAATTATCGAGATTTCTACATCTAAGGAGTCGGCCATCGTTTACGTTCAACCTTCACGATTTCCCCCAAGTGGGGGCCAGGGTGAGGCACCAGCTCAATCAGGCGACAGATTTGATGATCGAGCCGCGCGCCAACGGGTGCAGGAACCACGGATCAATCGCCGCATTCGCGTGCCGGAAGTTCGTGTCATTGCCGACGATGGCGAGCAGCTCGGCATCATGAATACCCACGATGCGCTCCGCCAAGCAGAGTCGCTTGGACTCGACTTGGTAGAAGTCTCGCCGATGGCCAAGCCGCCTGTCTGCAAGATCATGGATTACGGCAAGTTCAAGTACCAGCAAAAGCGAAAGACTGCCGAAGCCAAAAAGAAACAGCAGGTGATCGAGCTCAAAGAAGTGAAGTTTAGACCGAAGACAGACGTGCATGACTTCGACGTCAAAGTGAACCGTTTGAAACGCTTTTTGGCCGAGGGTAACAAAGGTAAAGTTACCGTGATGTTTCGCGGTCGAGAGATTGTGCACCAGGAGATTGGCTTTGATGTCTTGAAGCGCGTCTCTGATGTGCTCAAAGAAGATGCGCTCGTCGAATCGCCTCCGCGTATGGAAGGGCGTCAGCTGGTGATGATTTTGGGGCCGCAAAAGGCTGGCGTAAAGAAAAAAGCCGATTAAAGGCCGTGCCCTCTTGCGATCTTGGCGGGGGGCAGGTAGTGAACTGTGGCACTTTTTGTGTCTTGGAAGGGTTAAGACGATGGCAGGTTGCAACAAAGCAAGAGGGCTCAATAAGCCAAAAATGAAGACCAAGCGTTCCACCGCGAAGCGTTTTACGGTGACCGCAAGTGGCTTGATTAAGCACGGTGCAAAAGGGAAAAGGCACTGCTTGAGCAATAAAGGCCGTAAGCGTAAGAGGCAGCTTTTGCGAGCCGGTTATTTGACCCATGGAAATGCGGGGCTTTTGGAGCGCGCAATTCCCTATTTGGGCTAGTTTAGATTGATTTAAAGAGAGGGTGCTATGGCACGTGTAAAAAGAGGGTGTACCGCGCGGGCGCGTAGAAAACGCGTACTGAAGATGGCAGAGGGTTACTACGGCACCCGCAGCCGATTGTTCCGTACTGCAACAGAAGCTGTTGATCGCGGTTTGCGTTATGCTTATCGGGATCGCAAAGTAAATAAGCGCGCATTTCGCAACCTATGGATCACCCGTTTGAATGCAGCAGCGCATGCACATGGACTTAGCTACAGCGTGCTTATGCACAAGCTGAAGACCAGTATGGTCAAACTCGATCGGCGCGTGTTGGCAGAACTCGCCATCTCGGATCCGGCTGGGTTTGCGCATGTCGTTCAATCTGTGAACGTTTAGTAGAGGTGTTGCATGCACGGTGATGGTTTGCCTGAAGCGTCCCGTGTGCAGCAAGAGTTAAAGGAACTCGCGAAGGTCGCCGAAGGCGATCTCAAAGACGCGGGTTCTCGAGAAAAAATCGAGGCCACGCGCGTTCATTTTCTCGGAAAGAAGGGTCTTGTCTCCAAGATCCTGCGGCAGATGGGTGATTTGCCCGCAGCCGAGCGGCCTAGTATAGGTCTTGTTGCCAACGAAGTGCGTGATCGCATCGAAGCTTTGATTGATGAAGGCATTGCCCGACTCGAGAACGCACAGCGCGATCTGGTACTTCTCGAATCTATCGATGTGACTTTGCCTGGCCGACGCCAGCGCATGGGTGCGAAACATCCGCTCACCCAAACAATTGAGAAAATCCAGGATGTGCTCAAAGGCCTCGGTTTTGACTTAGCGTTTGGCCCAGAGATCGAGCACGACTTCTATAATTTTGAAGCGCTCAACGTCCCCGCGCATCATCCCGCGCGTGAAATGCAAGATACGTTTTATGTGGATCGCGACGTGATGTTGCGCACCCATACCAGCCCCGTCCAGATCCGTGGGATGCTGGCGCTTAAGGAGCCTCCAATGCGGATCGCGTCCGTGGGGCGTGTATACAGGCGCGATCAGGATGTCACCCATTCGCCCGTATTTCATCAAGTGGAAGGCTTATTTGTCGACGATAAGGTCACGTTTGCTGATCTCAAGGGGACGCTTGCGTCGTTTGTCTCTCAGGTTTTTTCTCCTACAGCGCGCATTCGTTTGCGGCCCAGCTATTTTCCCTTTACCGAGCCATCAGCCGAAGTAGACATGAGCTGCTTTGCTTGTGACGGGCAAGGTTGCAGGTTGTGCAAAAACACTGGCTTTATAGAGATTCTGGGCGCTGGAATGATTGATCCGGAAGTATTTAAGGCGGTCAATCTCGATCCAGAAAAGGTTTCCGGTTTTGCTTTTGGCATTGGTGTAGAACGCGTTGCCATGCTCAAATATGGCATTTCGGATATCCGTTTGTTTTACGAAAATGACCTCAGATTCTTAGAGCAGTTTTAGCTCCTTTCCCATTTGGTGCCGTTATGCGCATTAGCTTAGATTGGCTACGCGACTTCGTCGAGTTGCCTGAAGGTTTCACTGCTCAGCAAGTTGCCGATTCGCTCACCATGGCCGGACTCGAAGTCGAGGCCTTAGAGCAAGTCGAAGGTGCGCTCGATAAGACAGTGCTCGAAGTGAAGATCACGCCAAATCGGCCGGATGCGTTGAGTCATATGGGTATCGCGCGCGAGCTTGCGGCGATCTTACAGGTGCGCACGCGTTTCTCGGTGCCGACTTGCAAGGAAAATGGCGGTCTTGTCCACGAAATTGTGCACGTAAATATTTCGGCTAAGGAAGCTTGTCCGAGATATGCGTGTCGCGTGATCGAGGGTGTGAAGGTCGGTGAGAGCCCAGACTGGCTAAAGCAAAGGCTTGTGGCTTGCGGCATGCGCCCAGTTAGTAACGTGGTCGACGTCACCAACTTGATTCTGCTCGAACGTGGTCATCCACTTCATGCGTTTGACTGTGACAAACTTGGGAAAGATCGTGGCAGAATATTGATCGATGTGCGCAAAGCTAAAAAGGGTGAAACGATGGTCACTCTCGATGGCCAAGAGCGCAAACTCCACGTCGACGACTTGGTGATCACGGATTCTCTAGTGCCAGTGGCGCTAGCAGGCATTATGGGTGGGCAGGACAGTGAGGTCAGTGAGACAACGCAAAATGTGTTGCTTGAGTCAGCATATTTTGAGCCCGCTGCTATCCGAAAAACAGCGCGGCGTTTAGGATTGCACACCGAGGGAAGCTATCGCTTTGAGCGGGGCTGCGATCCAAATGGTGTGTTGGCCGCTCTTGATCGTGCGGCCGAAATGATTGCAGAGCTTGCGAAGGGCAAAGTGCGGCGTGAAGCAGTGGACGTGTACCCGCGCGCGATCGCGCCGCTGGAAATTTCTTTGCGCAAACAGAAGCTAGCCAGCATCTCTGGTTTTAGCGAGAAGCTATTAGATGAAGCCAAAATCCGCGCGCGCTTTTTATCGCTTGGCATTGAAACTGCCGGGCGCCGAGGAGATGCGCTGAGTTTTCGCGTGCCGACATTTCGGGCAGATTTAACGCGCGAGATTGATCTGATTGAAGAAGCCATGCGATTGATTGGCTATGATCAGGTTCCGCAAAAAGTATCTTTTAGCAAATCTTCTGCGCGGGGACTTTTTGATGCAGAGCTGGAGAATGCCAAGGGGCATCTGCGAACTGTGTTGGTGGGCCTTGGCTTTTTTGAAGCACAGAATTTTTCTTTTGGCGCAAAAGCGAAATATGCGCATTTCGCGAACTCTGCCCAGGACTTTATTCTCGTCGAAAACCCCTTGGGTGAAGAGCTTGGCTGCATGCGCGCGAGCCTTGTTCCAGGCCTGATGGATAATCTAGATCTGAACTTACGCAAAGGCGCCAAAGACGTTCGCTTGTTTGAGATCGGAACTATATTCTCTGGCAAAAACCCCAATGGCAAAAAGCCTGATATCAAGGCGCTCAGTGGTCTGGCTAATCAAGACGCTTTCGCCAACGAAGAGCATCATGTGGCTGGTGTCATGCTCGGGGAGACGGGCCCCGAGAGCTTTGATACGAAACGACGTGCCATCGACATTTATGACCTAAAAGGTGTGCTCGAGGAACTTTGCCACAACATGAAGATTAGCCCAGAGCTGGCAGATCCAAGCGTGGAATTTCTGCCACCGAAAGATCCACCTCCCTTTCTTCATCCGCGTATGTGCGGCGATGTTGCGATCGCTGGTGACATTGTAGGCGCTTTTGGCGTTTTGCACCCCGACATTCAAGCGCTTTACGATATCAAGCGACCCGTTTTGGTGTTTAGCCTGTCCTTGGACAAGCTTTCTCGATTTGCTAAGGAGCAAGCTGAGATTCGTCCTGCGCCTAAGTTTCCACAAGTGGAGCGAGATTTGGCCCTGCTTCTAGATGAGCAAATCGAGGCCCAACGTGTGCTTTCACAAATTCGAGAGCAACAAGCTTTGAAGCCAATTTTGCAAGGGTTGCGCGTGTTTGACGTATACCGGGGAGAGAAAATTCCGGAAGGAAAGAAATCGATGGCATTGACCTTTGTTTTAGGTGCTGATGATCGTACCTTGACGGATGAGGAAGTTCAGCTAGCCATGCATTCCGTGAACGAACAATTACAAAATGTGCTCGGTGCAATTGTTCGCTAGCGTTTTATGGTAGATTGAATAGAAATCGCAAGGGCAGGATGCAAAATATGGTTGAGCAAGAAAAGCACGAGCCGCATACCCTAACGAAAGCAGAGATTGTGGAGCACGTCCATCGTAAGATTGGTTTTTCTAAGAAAGATTCGTATGAGATGGTGGAACGGGTATTTGAGGAAATTAAACGTCGTCTCGAGCGTGAAGAGGCTGTGAAAGTCTCGGGCTTTGGGAAATTTGATGTGCGGCGCAAAAGGCCACGTCGCGGGCGTAATCCACAAACGGGCGAAGAGATTGAAATTTCTGCCAGGCGCGTGTTATCTTTTAAGCCGAGTCAGATTTTGCGTAGTGTTTTGCTGGATGATAATTTTCGAGGTTAACGGGCATGGAAGACATCGTTGTCCCCGATAAGAAGTATTTTAAGATTGGCGAGACATCGTCGATGCTCGGTGTCAAACCACATGTATTACGTTATTGGGAAACAGAGTTTCCGCAAATTCGCCCGACAAAGTCGAAGACTGGTCAGCGCATGTACCGAAGGCGTGACGTCGAGGCATTGATTCGCATCCAGAAACTATTATATCGCGAACGTTTTACCATTGCTGGTGCACGCAAAGCGCTTCGGCTCCCTGCCGAGCTCGAAGAGAATATGGAAAATGAGAATGTGCGCCCATCTGCCCATGTGGCGTTGATATCGGCCAAAAAAGAGCTCGAGGAATTATTACGAATCCTGGAAGGCTGATGAAGTTCAGACAACTTTTTTCCCTCGCGCTTTTAGTGCTTGCTCTACTTGCGATGGGATGTGCCCACAGTACCGCGTTTTCTGATGCAAGGCTCAGGCCTCTTTGGGGCGGCCATCCGCTGAGTGATGACGAGATTACCAAGGCTGCACAAGAATGGCACAATGACACGACGCTTATTCACATGCAGGAAGGCGTGAATCTTCTGCGTCACGGTAATCTAGCTGGCGGTGACTTGAAGCGTGCGCAAAGCTATTTAGAAAAAGCTTTCGGTACGTTTGAAGACTTGCGTGATCCAGAAAATTTCAGCGTTGCGTTTACCTCCGATAACCAAACGCCCTATCGCGGGCGCCCCTATGAGCGCGTGCTCGTGGCGACGTTGCTTGGTTTGCTTGATGCCGCTGATGGGCGCTGCGACATGGCGATTCCGGCTTTTCGCGCGGCAGAATTTCTCGATGCGCGGTGGCAGCCTTTCACTTTTGGCACGGATGCGCCGATCGTATATGCTGTAATGCTGCGTTGTTTGCATGCGATTGGCGCAGGGCAGGGCGATGTCGATCGTGCACGCGAGGGTCTGTATCGTTCAGTGCGTTTGCAACTTCTACTCGAGCCGATGCTGGGTCAGCTTCCCATCTTAGCACAATCCGCACACAATAATCCTGCACGGCAGATCGCATTAGCGTTGCTGGAAGTGGGTGTCCCAAGTGCTCTTATTAGCGCGCCGGCAAATGCGAGCGTGAGCGATATTTTTGACGCTGCTGCGGGCGAGTCCCTGCGTTTTTTGCTGCACGTGCTCAAACAAAAGGAGCAGCCCTACGAGGACATTGTGCGACCTTTGCTGTCTCAGCTTGACAGCAAATCGGATGGCAAGGAGCTTACGGCTTATGCAACCATCCAGCTCGAGGCGGCCTTCAAGTCTATGCGGACGACCATGTTAAACCGAAACGATTTTGAACAATATGCAACGTCATTTCTTGCGCGCGCGCAAGCGATCGTGAATCGCATGGAAGAGGCCGCTCGAGGGCCCGTCGTCGCATTCTATTTTATGGGATTCGGCCCCGACGTTGTGCAGGAAGGCAACTACGGCGAAATCGCTCGTGTTGCGCCGCGATCCCCAGCGGATGCGCGTGCGGGCGTGCAGGAAAAGACTTTTGAAGTGCCTCTTGGTTGCGGGGTGTCGAACCAGGGTGGCCGTCTCGCTATTGTTCTTTGCGATTCGCCTTCTGGGCAAAGAGTTGCGCTGTCGAAAGGGTATCAGCTTTGGTCTTCTAGCTTTCATGCGACGACGATGGTGGGTAGGAGATTTGATCGCATTCTCAAGGGCCGCGCGCAGTTTCGCATGGGCACGGAAGTTGCTGCGGTTGTGGGCGGAGTGGTGGCGTTGTCATTGCTCGATGCCGGTATTCAGTCACGGTCGCCGCAGTTAGAAGCCGCTGCGGCGGTGGTTGGCATTGC
>Ga0207042_1007_pt1 | contig 74856 bp, 75 predicted proteins | sample Alteio_BWMinCont_70_FD_153310 | JGI IMG/M metagenome (GOLD analysis project Ga0207042, IMG submission 153310) | Enriched cells from forest soil in Barre Woods Harvard Forest LTER site, Petersham, Massachusetts, United States -... | ecosystem: Environmental > Terrestrial > Soil > Temperate forest >... | reverse complement strand
GAATGTGTTTCTCGTTGGCATGGGGCTCATTGGCAAAACTCTGTTGTCACAAATGAAGAAGCAGCTTCCAGTTTTGCGACAAGAACTTTCACTGGATGTGAAAATCGTTGGCCTCGCGAATAGCCAAAAGATGTGTTTCTCTTCGCAAGGGATACCAATAGACGATTTGCCTAGCGCATTAAGCAATGCTGCGGAGACCATGCACATCGCATCTTTCGTCGATCGCATGCGGCGCCTGAATCTCATGAATAGCGTCTTCGTCGATTGCACAGCCAACGAGGATGTTGCTAGTTGTTATCAGTCGGTATTAGAATCCAGCATCTCTATTGTAACGCCAAACAAGAAGGCCAATTCTGGTCGATATGCAACTTACAAAATCTTGCGAGATACAAATCAGCAAAAGGGAACAAAGTTTCTCTATGAAACCAATGTTGGAGCTGGGTTGCCCATCATCAGCACCCTTACAGATTTGCGTAGGAGCGGAGATAAAATTCTGAAAATCGAAGCGATTCTGTCGGGAACACTGAGCTATCTCTTCAATACCTTTGCTGGTGGCAAACGATTTAGCGAAGCGTTGCGCGAGGCGCAAGAGAAAGGCTTCACGGAACCTGATCCTCGAGAGGATCTCAATGGCAAGGATGTCTCGCGCAAGCTCCTCATTCTCGCACGGGAGAGCGGCTATACCCTTGAGATGGAAGACATTGCCATCGAGCCCCTCCTGCCCCAAGACTGTTTCGATGTGGAGACCGTGCAAGACTTTTATGCAAAGCTTGAAAGCCATGACACCATGTTTGCACAAAAGAGAAATATCGCCTCATCAGAAGGAAAGGTGTTGCGCTACATTGCCATGCTCAACAACGGCAAAGCTTCGATCACCCTGCAGGCCGTTGCACCACAGCATCCATTCTTTCACATGGCAGGAAGTGACAACATTGTCGCACTCACGACGGAACGGTACTCAGAGACACCATTGGTTATCAAAGGCCAAGGGGCTGGCGCTGAGGTCACCGCTGGCGAGGTTTTTGCAGACATTATTCGTGTGGCATCTCACTAAAAGGCGATACGCAAGATGACAAAAAAAGACATTCGCGTCTTTGCCCCAGCGACAGTCGCTAACGTGGCATGTGGTTTTGATATTTTTGGCTTTGCTCTCGAAGCTCCGGGCGACGAACTGTTGGTCAAACTTGTGTCCTCGCCCGGTGTGCGATTAACCAAAATCACCGGAGATGGTGGTGCGCTGCCCCTCGAGGCACAGAAAAACACTGCGGGAGTCTCTGCTAGCCGACTCCTCACTCATCTGCATAGTCAGCAAGGCGTCGAGATTGAAGTGCACAAAAAGATGCCACTCGGCAGTGGACTTGGTTCGAGTGCTGCAAGCGCTGTAGGCAGCCTGTTCGCAGTGAATCACCTTCTTGGCCGCCCTCTTTCCCCAGCAGAGCTTCTACCTTTTGCCATGGAGGGGGAACGTGTTGCCTGCGGCGCGGCACATGCAGACAACGTGGCGCCCGCACTGCTCGGTGGGTTTGTCTTAATCAGGAGCTATGCTCCTCTCGACGTGATGCCAATTCCCTACGCTCTCGATCTCTATTGCTCCATTCTCCACCCACACATCGAAGTGAGCACCGAGGTTGCACGGAAATTGTTAAAACCAGAAATCTCCCTACAGCAACATGTTGTGCAATCTGGCAATGCAGCCGGTCTCGTGCTTGCGCTCATGCAGGGAGATGCCAACTTGATTCGTCGCTGTCTGCAGGATGTCATTGCTGAGCCCATCCGATCTGCATTAATTCCCGGGTTTAACGAGATGAAAGCAGCTGCTCTTAGTGAAGACGCTTTAGGTTGCAGTATTTCCGGATCGGGCCCGTCTCTCTTTGCATTATCGCTCACAAAATCTCACGCAGAAAAAATCGGTGAAGCGATGGCCAAGGCATGCCGCGCGCAAAATCTTGCTTGTGATATCTACATCTCACCTATCAACAGCCAAGGACCGCGGGTGCTCTCATGATGCGTTTTTTTTCCACCAACGCGCACAACGCAAAGACTTCACTCAGAGATGCTGTTCTCGATGGGCTTGCTCCGGATGGCGGTCTTTTCATGCCAGAACAGATCGGCAAAATGGAGGCCACGTTTTTTAATCGACTGGAAACACTGACACTTCCAGAGATCTCTTTCGAAGTTGCCAAGCACCTACTCCAAAATGCCATCCCCGAGAGCGACTTAAAAGACATCGTCGAGAAGTCAATCACGTTTGATGCGCCACTCGTGCGACTATCCGAACAAATTTCTGCTCTCGAATTGTTTCACGGCCCCACACTTTCCTTCAAGGACTTCGGCGCACGCTTCATGGCGCGCCTCACTGCCTATCTGATTCGCGAACAACAAGCCAGCCTCAACATTCTCGTCGCGACTTCCGGTGATACTGGCAGTGCTGTGGCACATGGATTTCTCGACGTGCCTAAAATCAAAGTATGGATCCTATACCCGAAGGGACAGGTGAGTCTGGTTCAAGAAAAACAGCTTACTACGATGGGGCACAACGTCACCGCACTGGCAGTGGAGGGAACATTTGATGACTGCCAATCGCTCGTAAAACAGGCTTTTAACGACAAAGAACTGCGAAAGAAAACACAGTTGAGCTCCGCCAACTCCATCAACATTGCTCGCCTCATTCCACAATCGTTTTACTATTTTTATGCATATGCGCAGCTCAAAGCCTCTGGCCAGCCCGTGGTATTTTCTGTTCCGTCTGGAAATTTCGGAAACCTAACAGCCGGGCTTTTAGCCAAGAAAATGGGGCTGCCCGTTGAGCGATTTGTGGCTGCAACAAACATCAACGATAGCGTGCCCACATATCTTCGGACTGGGAATTTTCAACCACACCCGTCCAAACAAACGCTTTCCAACGCCATGGACGTGGGGAACCCAAGTAACTTTGCGCGCATACTCGACCTGTATGGCTCAGATCTCGCGCACATCCGCGATGACATATTTGGCATCAGCTTTACAGATGCGCAAACCAAAAGCGCCATCCGCGAAATTCATGAGAAATACGATTACATTGCGGATCCTCATGGAGCGGTCGCCTATCTCGGTCTCATCGCATACCAGAAGCAAGTGAGGCAAGCGCCCGGCATTTTTCTAGAAACTGCGCATCCAGCCAAGTTTGGAGACACGGTTGAGCCCCTGCTTGGCGAGAAGGTCGCCATTCCTGCAAGGCTTCAGGAGGCGCTCAATAAGGCTTGCCAAGGCAGACCCTTGCCCAACCACTATGAGAAGCTCAGAGAACTGCTTGCCGCCTCAGGTAAAGTTTTGTTATGATGATACTCTGGGGGCAGGAATATGGCCAACGCAGCAGAGTTATTAGCACAGGGCAAAGATATTATTCGCTATGGCAAGCTCGCGGAAGGCAGGGGCCTCTTTGAACAAGCACTTGCGTTAGACCCTGCCAATTTCGACACAAGGCTTGAGTTGATTCGCGTTGCTTTGCTCGACAGAGATATGGATAGAGCCCATGGTCACATCATGGAGGCACGTAAAATCGATCCAGACAATCCTCGCTTGGTGGCCCTACAAGGTGTGTGGTTTCTAGAAAATCTACAATTTGCGAACGCCAAGCAAGCGTTGGAATGGGCAGCTACCAAGCTGGAAAAAGACAGCGATGTGCACTGCAACCTGTCAATTGTTTATCGCGCAATGGGAGATGTCGGCAAAGCGGAGATTGAGGCCAGAAAATCGGTGGAGCTCAATCCGAAATCCGACGTCGCGCACTTCGAGTTGAGCAAAGTGCTCACAATGAAAGGTGAGCTGGGCAATGCCATGCTAGAGGTCTCAGAATCAATCGCTGTGAACCCTTTCTTTTTAAATGCCTATGTGACACTTGCGCAATTTTTCGTGGCTGTGAAACAAATCGATGAGGCCATTCGCGTCTATCAGCTCGGCTTGCAAGCTTTTCCCGAGCTTGAGTTTTTCCACAGTCAGTTGGCACTTCTGTATGAGCAAAAACAAGATTTTAAGGGGGCGCTTGCGTCCATGGAGCACGCGGCCAAAATACACAAGACCTATCCCATTCTATTGCGTGTCGGCGTGTATGCCATGCTTAACAAAGACGTCAAACGTTCTGAAGAAGCATTTCTCGAGTCGATTCGCCTCGATCCCAATGCTTGGGATGCGTACTACGATCTTGGTGAGCTGTATCACGTGAACGGCAACCTCGACGGTGCTGAAAAATACTATCGAGAAGCGATCACGCGCGTCAAGGATCAAGACTATAGACCTTACAATGGCCTTGGCCTGCTGCTCATCAACAAAAGACGTGCTCTCGAAGCTGGCGAATTTTTAAACCATTCCCTTGCCATACAACCAGGCGCTATCGAGCCTACGATCAACATGGCGGTGATGTATGTAAGCCTGCAAGACTCGCAAAAAGCCCGAGATTGGGCACTTAGGGGTCGAGAACTGGCGCAGGGAAATAAGCACTATGTTGATAAGGCAGATATGATATTGGCTCAGGTCAAATGACAGAATACAAAAGCTGGCTTGCTGAAAAAACATCTGCTTATCTCTACCGTGCATTGGCACAGAAAGAACCCGCGCCGAGGGAAAAAGAGCTATTTGGGCGGCTCGCGGAAGAAGCAGAAAAACAAGCGATTATCTGGGAAGAGAAAGTTCGGGCGCAAGGCAAAACGGTTCCCAAAACACTCCCGCTCGACATGCGTACACGCGTGGTTGCTTTGCTTATTCGATGGCTAAAGCCCAAGCAAATTAAGGCGGTGCTTGCGGCCATGAAGATCCGTGGCCTGTCCATCTATATCCGGGCATTGCCACATCACTCCCTTCCCACCTCTATCGATGAGGTTGGTCAGAGACACACCACCTCTGGACAAGGAAATAATTTGCGAGCGGCGGTCTTCGGAGCAAACGACGGGCTCGTTTCCAACGCTTCGCTGATTTTCGGCATGGCGGGCGCTGTATCTGCTGGAGCATCCGAAAGTCATATCGTACTTCTCGCCGGTACAGCGGGACTTCTTGCTGGTGCCTTTTCGATGGCTTCAGGTGAATATGTTTCTGTGCGTTCGCAGCGAGAAATGTTCGAGTATCAGATTGGCCTCGAGAAAGAAGAGCTCAGGCTCTACCCGGAGGAAGAAGCAGCAGAGCTCGCTCTGATTTACCATGCACGCGGACTGGAAATCAAAGAAGCTCAAATGCTCGCTACAAAGTTAATCGCTGATCCAGAGAGGGCACTCGATACTCTTGCGCGTGAAGAGCTGGGGCTTAATCCCTCGGAGCTGGGGTCTCCCACGCAAGCAGCTTTCTTTTCTTTCGTCTCATTTGCCAGCGGGGCGCTTGTGCCGTTGCTGCCATTTATATTTAGCAGTGGGAGGCCAGCGCTTATCAGTGCCGGGGCGCTCACGGGCATCGCGCTGTTTTTAGTTGGTGCAACGTTGAGCCTCTTTATTGGCAAGAGCGCTCTTAAAGGTGGCCTGCGCATGCTGCTCATTGGTGCCTGCGCGGCCACGGCCACTTACACGATCGGACATCTCATTGGCTAGTGTTAGAAATTTCCATCCGTGTTGCTCTCTGCAGCCCCTATCGCCTGTCCGATTTCCGCCTGCGCCTGCTGAAGCAAGCTTATCGCTGCCATCTTATGTGCGCCCCCGCGTGTCGCGTTTGTGAGATTGGTGATAGCGACACTTGTATTGTCATAACCGCGCTTTAAGTTGGGAAAATTGTCCCCCCAACCGGCTAACGCAGCGTATGAAGCGGCCATGATTAGGAGAATACTAGCACCTGCAAGTTTTCGATTTCTTGACATGTTTTTACCTCTTGTGGTTATGTTTAGATTGATATCGCTGATGAGCGATCTTTGGTCTTTTGCACTTGTCAAAAGCGTTGCAGGAGCTAAAATATGGCTTCGGAGCGCATTTATGTCCCAATATCTACCCGAATTTATGGTATTTGCCGTTGCCCACGTTCTTTCCCTGATCAGCCCAGGGCCTGATTTTTTGATGGTGGTCCAAAGCAGCCTGCGCTATTCTCGTCGAACCGCGCTTTTTGTTGCTCTCGGCATCAGCTGTGGTGAACTCATTCACGTGACTTACTCGCTCCTAGGTATTGGTCTTGTCGTTGCAGAGTCTCTCTGGCTGTTCACATTGCTCAAATATTTGGGCGGCGCATATCTTGTTTACATTGGTATTCAATCGCTACGCGCTAAGCCGCAAGAAGCCGCACAGATTATTGCCGATAACGCCGATCAGCATAGCTTAGTTGGAGAGCCAACCGCTTGGGGTGCTTTCGGGAAGGGATTTCTCACCAACGCACTCAATGCCAAGGCCGCGTTTTTCACCCTGAGTTTTTTCACCGTGCTGGTGAGTCCGACCACGCCCTTTTATGTGCAGCTGGTTTATGGCGCTTTCATCCAGGTGAGCACACTCGCATGGTTTTCTCTCGTCGCGACATTTCTGACACACGGCACAATACAAGGCCAGTTTTTGGGCGCCAAACATTGGATCGAGCGTACCTGCGGCGCGCTACTCGTCGTGTTAGGCATTAAGCTCGCGGTGACGGACCTTGAGACACTCACTGGGAGCAATCTGTAAAGGTCATTGCATAATGCCTTTGACGACGTTAGCTCTTGCTCGCGGAGGAGAAGATGCTGGCACTCGTATCAACCGGTCATCCCCAGGGTCATGTTGCATTACAACAAATTGATGTTCCAAACCCTGACTCGCACGAAGCCGTAGTTGCAGTCCATGCAATCTCTCTCAACCGCGGAGAGCTTAGGCGGCTCAAAAGCAAACCTGCCGGCTGGCGGCCAGGTTGGGATGTCGCTGGCGTTGTCAAACAAGCTGCTCGAGATGGGAGTGGACCACCTGCAGGTACACGCGTCGTAGGATTGGTAAATGATAAGGGTTGGGCACAGTATGTCGCCATCCCGACCAAAACCCTGGGCACCCTGCCAGATACTTGCGGCTTTGCTGTCGCAGCAACGCTGCCCGTCGCGGGGCTCACCGCGCTTTGTGCATTGCGTTGTGCGGGGCTATTGATCGGCAAAGATGTGCTCATCACCGGCGCGTCTGGCGGCGTCGGCAGATTCGCGATCCAGCTCGCTCGACTTGCTGGTGCAAATGTCTCAGCGCTTGTTGGCGGGACACGATCCTGTGACGATCTTGCTGAACTTGGTGCTCACCGAGTGCTGATGCCGGGGCAGTTTGAGAGCAAAGATGCGTATAATATCGCGCTTGATTCCGTTGGGGGTGACACCCTTGTGTCTGCTTTGAAATCCATACGCAACGACGGCAAAATTGTTACTTTTGGCAACTCCTCCCAAAAAGAAACCACATTCAACGTCAGTGATTTTTATGGGCGCACCTTTGGAGCAACACTGTATGCGTTCGAGCTTTTTCATGAGCTTGAACGTTCTCAGAGCTGCACCAACGATTTGCAAACACTCACCCATCTCGTGGCCGAAGGGAAATTAAAATCGTCCATTGCCCTCGAAGAGCCTTGGGAGAATATGGGCAAGGCGCTACAAGCGCTGGAAGAGCGAGGCGTTGCCGGAAAAGCAGTACTGCACATCAAGCAATAAAGGACTTTTTGTGAAAAAACTTCTTATGCCATTTTTACTGAGCATGTGTTTTCAGAATCTTTCTTTGGCCGAAGAGATAGAGAAACTCAAGGTTAGTGCACACGCGTCAAGCCCGGACGACTACAAGACTCGCCCGGAGAAGTGGCGTTTCGGAGTGGACATTAGTGCCACCGGGAATTGGACCGTCGATAGAAAATTTGTGGGTGTGACAGACGGACATTACTTGTCTTTGGGAGGAAAAATTGTCGGCACTGTAGGTTATGTGATTGGTCCTCATGAGTGGATCACAACGCTTGGTCTACTCGAAACCTTTAGTCAAACACCGCTAATTGATGCGCTTATAAAGTCCGCCGACCAACTCAATTTTGAGAGCGATTACTACTATTATCTTGCCAACTGGTATGGGCTATTTGGCCAATTAAAATTGGACACCTCTATTTTTGCGAGCAGTGATCAAAGAGCTGCACCTGTCACCTATCAGGTCTCCGATGCAAGCGGGGCTGCACTGGCGCCCGTGACCGCATCAAGTTTCGGTCTGACGACGCCATTTATGCCCCTTTACCTCCAGGAAAATCTGGGCGTCTTTTTTAAACCCTTTCGCGAAACTGCATATACCTGGGAACTCTACGTCGCAGCGTCATTTCGTGAGACTTTTGCCAACGGGCAAAAAGTTGTCACAGGAAACAGTAATAACGTAGTCAGCATCAAGACTCTCTACAATTTTGAAGAGATTGGACCCATGGTTGGCACAGTCCTCTCGGGCGAGATCTATGATAAGCGCGTTAGCTATAAGGCCGGCATCGATACGATGTATGTGCTTTTTAGATTTGCGCCATACCCAAGCTCAAGCAGTTTCGTTGACCACTTAAACACTGAGGCGTTTGCCAATCTTTCTTTCAAGCTGTTCAAATGGATGTCGTTGACTTGGGATTTTAAAGCGATTCGGACTCCGGAAATCATTTCTGATTTTCAGATTCAAAGCAATTTGCTGCTCACGTTCAACTACGTTCTTTAAAGTATCCGATTGGGGAGAAAGGGCGTCCTAAGGTCTGGTCTTTGCATCTGCGTTGGTATACAAGCACGAGCATGATCTACCAAACAGCAATTCTTCAGTTTTCAAAAATGCTCAAAAACCTGTTAGCGATTTTGGACAAAGGCGCAAAATCTGCCGAAGACAGAAAATTCGACGTGGGCGTGCTCCTGCAATCGCGTCTCGCCCCCGACCAGTTTAATTTGATTCGCCAAGTGCAAGTCCTATGCGACACTGCCAAGGTCTGCGCAGCTGCATTGGCTAATAAAGAAATCCCCTCACACCCGGACACCGAACAAACCCTGCCCGAGCTCAAGCAGCGTATTGAAACCGTGCTTTCCTATTTGAGCACGTTTTCAGCGGCAGATTTTGCAAATGCGCAGGAGCGACGGATTGCTCGACCCAGATGGGAAGGAAAACACATGTCAGGCGAAGAGTTTCTGCTCCAGCATGCGCTCCCCAATTTTTACTTTCATTTCACAGTGGCCTATGAGATTTTGCGCCATAACGGCGTTTCTATCGGGAAGAAAGATTATCTTGGGGAATTGCCTTACCAAAAGTAATTTGGGGACATGGAAAAATATAGGCTTACGCAAATCAGGCTTCCTCTCAATCATGCTGACGATGCAGTCTCGCAGGCAATTCTAGAAAAGCTTGGCATCAAAGCAAATGAGTTGGTCAGCTACTCGGTATTTAAACGTGGCTATGATGCGCGCAAGCCGAATGCCATCTTTCTAATCTATACCCTCGATGTCATGACCACTCGGAGCGTCGCCAACACGACGCCAGCTCCGGACACCACTTATCACCTGGTTGCAGAAGCTCCCAAAAATCTCACCGAGCGCCCCATTGTCATTGGCATGGGGCCTTGCGGCTTATTTGCCGGACTAGTTTTGGCAGAAATGGGATTTCGGCCCATTATTCTAGAGCGTGGCAAGGCAGTCCGCGAGCGCACCAAAGACACGTTCGGTTTATGGCGCCAAAGCAAGCTAAATCCCGAATCAAATGTCCAGTTCGGCGAAGGCGGTGCCGGTACATTCTCCGACGGTAAATTGCACAGCCAGGTCAGCGATCCTGAAAACCGTGGGCGCAAGATACTCACTGAATTTGTGAAAGCCGGCGCACCCGCCGAAATTCTCTTTGTCAGCAAGCCGCATATAGGTACGTTGAGACTTGTCTCGATGGTAGAAAAAATGCGCGCCACCATTCAGTCGCTCGGCGGGGAAATTCGCTTCGAGAGCAAGGTGGATAAACTCAATATAGAGCAGCACCAAGTGGTCGGTGTCACCCTTGCTAGCGGAGAGCAAATTGCTAGTAGGGATGTGGTGCTGGCGGTTGGTCACAGCGCTCGCGATACTTTTCAGATGCTCTATGACCTCGGTGTTTATATCGAAGCGAAGCCATTTTCGATTGGCTTTCGCATAGAGCATCCCCAATCGATGATCGACAAGTGTCGCTTCGGCGTTAACGCGGGCAATCCGATCCTTGGAGCAGCCGATTATAAGTTGGTCCACCACTGCAAAAATGGCCGCTCCGTCTATAGCTTTTGTATGTGTCCAGGCGGCACTGTGGTTGCGGCAACTTCCGAAGTCGGGCACGTTGTCACAAATGGTATGAGCCAGTACTCACGTGTTGAGCGCAATGCCAACAGCGGGATTGTGGTAGGCATTACACCAGATGACTATCCCGGCGGCCCTCTCGCTGGGATTGCATTTCAGCGTCACTGGGAAAAACTTGCATTCGAATTGGGTGGGCGAAATTACAACGCCCCGGGGCAACTGGTTGGAGATTTTCTGGCCAATCGACCCTCTACTACATTTGGATCCGTTCAGCCTTCGTACAAGCCTGGCGTGCGGCTCTGCGACTTGAGCAGTTGTCTGCCGGACTATGTCATTGCCGCCATTCGCGAAGCGCTGCCTGCTTTCGAGCAGCAGCTCAAGGGCTATGCGATGAACGACGCGATTTTGACGGGGGTTGAAACCCGCACTTCATCACCCATTCGCATCAAACGTGGCAACGGATTTGAGAGTCTGAATACAAAAGGGCTGTACCCTGCCGGCGAGGGCGCAGGTTATGCTGGTGGCATTCTATCCGCGGGAATAGATGGTCTTAAAGTTGGTGAAGTAGTGGCATTGAATATGCTAGCGCGTTTTCCATCGTCTTGATGACTGATTCGCATATCGCTACTTCATGCCATATGGCTGTGCACATGTCCACAAGGAGTAAACATGCGTACAGGTACAAAGAAAGTTCTTTTTGCAGCAATGACATTTGGAGTGGCGATTTCCACAGCGATGTCCGCAAACGCCTATGCTGGTTTGGGAGAATGGTGCTCGCCAGTGCGACCCTGTTACCCTGGTTTTGAGTGCGTACCAGCCTATTTTCCAGCTGGTGCTGGTGTCTGTCGAGAAGGTGGGTGGGACCATGGCCGCCCCGGATGGGACCATGGACGTGACGGCTGGGACCATGGCCATGACGGCGATCGCCACGATGGACGTGGGGATCATGGTCGCGATGATCATGGCCATGATGACCACGGTCGCGATGACCACGGTGGCCACGGCGGACACCGATAAAGCCTTGTCTTTGCGATATCAACCTGGCTGATTATGGTCAGCCAGTTGTTTCGCTCCAATATCCATCAGCACCTGAAACGAACTATAAATATTAGCAAGATCATTCGCCTGCATCAAGATATCCGATCCTATCGAACAACTTCCTGATTGGCTCGCTCTGACTCCCAGTGAAACAGCGCCATTGTCTCCCATCGTGGTCTTTCTTTGTAAAACGTCGCCACCATGCAGCGAGCATCGACTACCCTTTCCGTTATCGTAGTCTTTGCTGAGATTTTCCGACACCAAGAACAGGTAATGATCATCACGCAGCGCGTTCTCAAATTGAATATTGATTGCGACGTTATTTTTGCGATCCCGAGCTATTTGCTCAATCTGATTGGCGAACTGATCCCGAAGAGCTTGATCAACTCCAAGTGCCGCAGAAAAAATCCAACCGACGAGCGCATGGCTGCAAGTTTCGTGGTGTTCGGACGACACCGGGCAAGGAGAGTCCACATGAGGTGGCACAGGATGCGGGCGCAGAATGGGCGGTGCTATATGCGGTGCGTGTGGCCCAGTGCCGGCGAAGACATCGGTAGCGTGAATGAAGGCTAATGCCACCACGAAAAACTGTACTTTCATGTGCATAAAACATGCCTTTGCCGCGCTCTATTCCACAGGAGTCAGACAAATATCAACCATCATCATTGTTTTCTTAAAATTATCAATTGTATACTTTTATACTGCGGCAGTATTGCCGAAATTTTGGGGGCAATAATGAATAGAGTTTATGCTTATGTGCTTATTGTAATTTGTGCTGGATGCTCAGCATCGAGTAACCAAGGTGCATCGACATCGGCTCCCGCGCTTACGACGATGCCCCCACAACAATATCAGGCGGGAACCTTAAGTGTGATCATCAACAAAGCAAGCACCTCCGCCATTCATGAATTTTCCCTGAGCACAGGCAACACGAACACCCTGGCTGGAACTATAACGCTCAATGGCAGTTCTGGCGTGACAAGCTTAACCGTGACACTGACATTAAATCCGGTTCAGAACCCGCCACTTGGGATCATCTCTCCGAGTAGTTGCGTTCTTTCAAGCCAAAACAACTCGTGTACATTTGAAATACTTGGTCTTCAGCCTACTTCGTTAATCTCTGTAACAGCTTCTGCCGACGGATACCCCACAGCCCATTCGCCTACCGTTCAAGCCGGGACAGGGGCGCCAAATGTCGTCATTGGCGGCGGCAGTTCTTTAGGCAGGTTAAGCATCTCGATGAGCCCAACGATTGCAGTTGGATTTAGCAAAACCGCTACTGTGTCGCTATTTGGCTCCAATAATCTGTCAAATGTGGTTGTAAGTTTTGCCTCGAGCAATCCTGCAATCGCCGCTGTCGCTTCGCCTTCTTGCACAATACTACCGTCAATCGGTAATACTTGTACAGTGTCTGTCAACGCATTGAGCGTCGGAGAGGTAAACATTTCAGCATTTGCGAGCCCAAGCACACCAGTGATTGCGCCTTTAACTGTCTCTCAATTCTGGACGCAAATTTCGAATGGTGGCGGTCAACCTACAACAACGACGAGAAGCCAAGTTAACCTAAATGCCACACCCACTTTCACGCTGGCGACAGATAATTCCAAGCCCGCAAATATATGGGATTTTGCAAATGGCACTTGGACCCAATTAAACGCGGCCGTACCACCAGGCGTGATTGAAATATTTGGGAACCCAACACCCACATCCATCGCGATATGGGACGCCAGCGTCCATAATAATCTTTGGATATATAATGGAGCAGCTTGGCAACAGTTCACCACCGGAATCGGCCCTCCTACGGAGCCCGCCAACATCGATGGCGGCATTGTTGGCAATCCGACACCATCGTCTGTTGTTGCGCAAGATGCGCCTCTAAACCTATGGGCTTATAACGGTACGGTTTGGAAAGAGCTCACGAATGGCACTGGCTCACCGACACAACCGGATGCTCCCACGTGGAGTATTAGCAACAATGCAACTGCTTCATTTATCCTGATTGCGGATAGCCATGGGTATTTGTGGGAATACAATGCTGGAGGCGGTGGAACGGGTTGGACTCAACTCACCAATGGTGTTAGCACACCATCGAACGCCCAAAGCGGTATTTTTGGTCCCTCGACGCCTTCTTCAATTGTGATCCAGGATAGAACCGATGTTGTCTGGACGTCGACCAATAATGGCGCAAGCTGGACACAGCAAACTGGTGGCGCTTCACAGCCAGTGAGCGCCGGATCAATTATTTTAGGCAACCCAACAGCGTCTTCGATCGTTCTTATCTCCAATCAGTTGTGGGCATTTAACGGGACAAGTTGGACGCAGCTGACGGGCGGCGCCGGACAACCTGCAACGCTAGGGTTGATTGCGCGTAACCCAACGCCCTCGTCGATTCTCATTACAGATGCTAATAACAATGTATGGATCTATAATGGCACAAGTTGGACACAGCTCTCAGGCAATGGTTCCACATTTTCCCCCAACCCTGGGGATGGCAATTTTGGTTTCTTTGCTGGCATTCCGACGCCAACCGCAATTGTTATAGCGGATTCCAATTTTAATATCTGGTCGTTCGACGGGACAACATGGACACAGTTGACTGGAGTTGGCTCTAGTTTGCCCGATCCTAAACCGGCAAGTAATGTCAATATTACAATCTCGAGGGCAGCGACACCATCGGCAATTGTTGAGCGCGACGCGAGTGGGAATCTTTGGGTTGGGCAAAATTAGACTATTCTATTTGGTGCGGACGCGCGGAATCGAACCGTTACTACATCTATTTATTTACACACAGTTAACCATGATTTAACTAGCACATAAACATGCAGATGTTGAGTTTTCTTGACATTGGCACATATCATGCGACCATGCCTCCATTATTAATCATCAAGAGGCTAATGTGAAGAAGTATATTTATTCTCTCATTTTTCTTTTATGTTCCGTCGCCAACGCCGGGGGGTTCGTTGAAAACACGCTGGTTAAAACGCCCCAGGGCTATACCAAAATAGAAGACCTGAAGGTGGGTGACGAGGTGCTTAGCTGCGATTACAAAGAGCATTGTATTGCCAAAAAAGTCACTGCAACACATTTGATAAAAGCGCAAAATTTTGTGGTGGTTCAAGTCGGAGGGGATGGCTTTGCTTGCGACAAAGACCAGCTTGTCCTTGATACACAAAAAAGAGAATGGGTAAAAATATCAGAATTGGCTTCTGGCGATCTGCTGGTAACATCCAAAATTTTTCCAGCCAGCATTGGCAGCGTTGACATTTGGAATGATGCCCCAGTCACACTTCACGCAATCACGGTTGAGGATAATGAGAATTTTTATGTGACCCGCGAAGACATCCTTGTGCATAATTTCGCTCAGGCGATTGCTCAAGGATTAAAATGGGTATTTCAGACAGGGGCGCCACGCGTTCTTGCAGGTGCCGCTCCTGCGGGAGTAATTCCTTTCGTTATCGGCCCAACCGTGGAAATCCCACAAATACAAAGAGATCGTGGTCGTACCTTTGCCACCCAAGCAGAGGCGAATAAATACTATGAGCAAAAAGCCCAGCAAAGAGAATGGGACGAAGATCGACTAGCGGCGGGATATGAGAGATCTCTTGCCCAACAGGCCGCAGACCAGGATACGTGGGAAATTGTTAATTATGCGCGAGAATTGCTTACCTACCTTTCTCCTGATTCGATAGAGTATAAAACGCTTTCGGTCGCAAAAAGACATGAGGTGGAGGCAAGACGCAAAAGCATAAACCAGGTTGTGCAAGAGATCATAAGAGGCCGGGCTCCGAAATGTGTTGATCAGGCTCACCCACCACATGTACCAGGCGCCCCAAATGAAGAAGACCACATCCATTTTGACACAGGTTATGCATTAAATAGGGGCGGATCAATTCGACACCCGGGAGACGGTCCCCCAAAGTGGACGCAAAGACTTAAAGAATGGCTCAAGCGCATGGGCTGGAAACTACCGCCCGGCGTCATATAAAAGGGAAAAAAATGAAATTTCTAGTCGCAAAAAAGGGAGAAGAAGACCAGGCCGTCTCAATGGAGGTTGGAGAATTGGTTGTGATGACCAAAAAAACCAAACATTTGAGAATGATCGGTGCCTTCTTTATGGAAATAGCAGGAGAGATTGAGATTTCTGGCCCTGGCTGGGATCATTACAACCTCAGCAGGCGTAAAAAAAAGTGGAATCGCCACTTTCCTGATATTTGCATCTACGAAAAGCGCGACATCGGAAAGCTAGCCGACTAACTTGATCTGCCCCTCTTGAGCAAGCTGCCTCCAGTCAGCAACCTCAGCGTGGGCAGTTCATAATAGGGAGCGTCCTCCGCATACCACGCCGTGAAGGCAATTAGGCCTCGTTCTTAAGAAGTTGGTCGGGAAATATTTGCTGCGCCGCCATTAGCATTGGAGCCGACGAGCGGAATCGAACCGCTGACCTGCTGATTACGAATCAGCTGCTCTACCATCTGAGCTACGTCGGCCTGAAAATGATCCTAGCAAATTGAAGAAACCGCGAAAGTCCGTCAATGGGCTGTTTCGCTTTTTCCCGAATCCGTATAAACGCAATTACGCTCATCCCATCGCACATATCAAGGCAGGTCACAATGAAGAGCCGTAATTTTTTGTTCACCAGCGAGTCTGTCACGGAAGGCCATCCAGATAAAATGGCCGATCAAGTCTCAGATGCCATTTTGGACGCCATGCTCACCGTCGATCCAAACGCGCGCTGCGCCGTGGAGACGCTCTTCAAAACGGGCGTGTGCATCGTAGCCGGTGAAGTGCGGACCAAGGGATGGGTGGATATCCCACAGGTTGTGCGCAGGACCATTCAGAATATCGGCTACACCTCGTCAGAACAAGGTTTCGATGGGCTTACCTGCGGCGTGTTGGTGGCTATCGAAGGGCAGTCAAACGATATTGCACAAGGCGTGGATTCTTCCAGCACCAAAGAACAAGGCGCCGGCGATCAGGGCATGATGTTTGGCTATGCGTGTAAAGATACGGAAGAGCTGATGCCCATGCCGATCGCATATGCGCATCGCTTGACTAAACGGCTCGCTATTGTGCGTAAAGAGAATATTCTGCCCTGGGTGCGGCCAGATGGCAAAAGCCAGGTAACGGTGGCATATGAGAATGGTCGGCCAGTTGGCATTGAGACCGTCGTGATTTCAACGCAACATGCGCCCGAGATCGAGACTTCAGCGCTGCGAGAGGCGATTTTGAAAGAAGTCATTCACCCCGTCATTCCGAAACACCTCATGTTGCCTAATATGCGCTTTCACATCAATCCCACGGGCAAGTTTGTGATCGGTGGGCCAATGGGCGACACCGGCGTGACCGGGCGCAAAATCATCGTGGATACTTACGGTGGCATGGGCCGCCATGGTGGTGGGGCGTTTTCTGGAAAAGATCCGTCAAAAGTGGATCGTTCAGCGGCATATATGGCGCGGTATATTGCCAAGAACATTGTCGCTGCTGGGATTGCAGAACGATGCGAAGTTCAGCTGGCTTATGCCATCGGCGTGGCAGAACCAGTCAGCGTGATGGTGGAAACATTTGATACGTCAAAAGTAGATGAGCAGAAAATCTCGCGCGTCGTGCGTGAGGTGTTTCCGCTGCGGCCGGCACAACTGGTAGAGCATCTGCAGTTGCTTCGGCCCATTTACGAGAAGACAGCGGCATATGGGCACTTTGGACGCAATGACCCGTCGTTTACATGGGAGAAAACGGATATGGCGGAGAAACTGAAAGAGAAGCTACTTTAAGATACGCAAAATCCCATCCAAAATGGTAAAAGGGTGCGGTGGACAGCCGGGGACATAGAGGTCCACCGGCACCGTGCTCTCTGCGCCATTGCAGACCTCCTGGTGATCCATAAAGGGGCCACCTGAAATGGCGCATGCTCCCACAGCGATGACGATTTTGGGTGAGGGAATCGCATCGTAAGTGATGCGCAACGCTTCTTGCATGTTCTTGCTCACCGGCCCAGTGATGATCAAACCATCCGCGTGACGAGGCGAAGCAACAATCGAAATGCCAAAACGGCTCAAGTCGAAAGCGATAGTAGAGAGCACATTCACTTCAGCCTCGCAGCCATTACACCCGCCTGCGCTTACCTCGCGCAGGCGCAGCGAGCGCCCATAGAGCGCGTGGATGCGGCCAGATAACGCAGTGGCGAGCTGAAGTGCTTTTCCGTCGAAATGAAGCGCGGAGCGTGTGCGTGTGGCGAGGCGATAATCGTTGCTAAACTGGATTGCTCCTTCAGGGCACGCGTCCATGCATGCAGTGCAAAACAAACATCGGCCAAGATCAATTTGCACGCCATCACCGATACGAATCGCATCCGTCGGACAAGCTTCGACGCACTCCGCACAACCGGACGGACATTTCGCCAAATCAACGCTAGGTAATCCGCGAAAGCGATCGGGAAGCTGCGGTTCCACTTTCGGAAACGCGCTGGTGCGATAACCTTGTTTAACCCTTGCAGCGATAATGTTTAGCATCAAAGCCCCCATCGCTCATAAATCGTGACCACAGTAAGACAAGTTAAAACTCTTGTTACATAACGGGAAATCAGAAATCTGCTGATTGCGCAACGCCATCGCAAGACCAAACCAATTGTGAAACGACGGATCAATAATCTTGTATTGTTCGAAGCGACCCTCGGTATTTGTAAGTCCAATGTGACAGATCTCTCCACGCCAACCTTCCACTAAGTTGATCACCAATGCGTCTTTCTCCATCGCTCCGACCGAAGACTTAAGCGTTCCGGCTTCAAGCTGCTGCAAGGCTGCATCGATAAAATCTAACGAAGTCTTGATTTCTCGCCAACGCATCCGCGCGCGTGCATAGACGTCGCCAGATTTTTTCACAATCATAGGCACCGCAATCTGCGCATATGCGCCCCGGGGGAACTCTGTTCGCACGTCATGACCTACCCCGCTTGCGCGCGCGGCCATCCCCACCAATCCCAGCGCCAAGCAATCGTGTTCCGATAAATGCCCCGTCTCCTCAAAACGCGCCATCGCAGATGGGCTTTTCCAAAGCAACGCGACAGCGTTCATCACATCTCTTTTGGCGGCCTCGAGGTTTGCATGAAGTTCGGCCCTACGCGCATCATCGATATCAAAGCGAACGCCGCCAGGGCGCACCATATTTCGCCCCAGCCTACTGCCACAAATCCGTGCGGTGGCATTTAAGAAGTCACCGCGCAGACGCCCGCAATACGAAGCAGTTGGCAAGAACCCAACGTCGCCAGCAAGCGCCCCGAGATCACCAGTGTGATTAGCCAGGCGCTCGAGCTCAAGCATGATACCCCGAAGAAGTTCTGCTCGAGGAGAAACGGCACTGCCAGACAGGGACTCAACATTGTTGCAATAAGCCATCGCATGTCCGATCGACGTATCACCAGCGATCGTTTCCATCTCAAATATGATGCGCTTTGCTGGAAGCATCGGGATTGCTCGCTCAATGCCCCGATGTTGAAACCCCAAAGCGATTTCTAAATGCAACACACTCTCGCCATGACACTGAAAACGAAAGTGCCCCGGCTCAATCACGCCGGCATGCACCGGACCAACCGCAACCTCGTGAATATCGGTGCCGGTGACAGCGAAAAAATCGTTGTAGGAGAGTTGCTGTCTCACCGGTTTTAGAAACGGATGTCCGACTGGCTTGACGTGCCAGTTCTCATAGATTTCGCGCTCGAACATGTGCATTTGTGGGCAATCAAGTGTGAGCGTTTCAAAGTCTCCCCTCACCTCGCTTTGGCAAACCAGTAGCGACCTCCCCGACATTGGTGCAAGAATAGCAAACAGCTTAAATCTACCCTGGTGTGGCTTGGCAAAGAACGCCACAACGCGATGTTGCTCTGCCACGGCATCGATGATTTGCGCGCGAAACGAAGCAAATGGCAGTTCGGGAATCTGCCCTTGTTTTAACACGCCACCATTTTGAGTCGACGCAAAATTCATCATGGGTTCTCAAACAAAAATGGTGGCACATAGAAGCATAAAACCAGCGTGCCGACCAACAGTAGAAAAGCGGGCGCCACACTCAGAACAGCCTCGGGCTTGCGCAGATTTGACGGCAGCGACGCTGGCCCCTGCACCATGCGCATCGCCACAGTGACCATGCCAATAAAAACAATCGCGAGAAACACAAGTACGGTCAAACCAAATATCGCGCCCCCCCGATCAAAGGCCGATTTCAAAATGGCAAACTTGCTCACGAAAATACCAAAAGGCGGCATACCCAAAATGGCCAGAATGCCGGCGAACCACATCGCTCCGGTGAGAGGCATCTCTTGCGAGAGTCCTGTGATACTCTCGGTCGACTTTGTATGAAAACGCGAGAGAATATTACCCGCCAAAAGAAACAGCGCGCTTTTGGTCAATGAGTGGTTCGCTGCATGCAAAAACGCGGCCTGCGTGCCCGCGCCACCTGCGCCAATGCCAATCGCCAAAAGCCCCATGTTTTCCACACTCGAATAAGCGAGCATGCGCTTAAAATCTGTAGAGCGAAGCAAAAATACTGCTGCTACCGCAAGCGACAGAAATCCAAGGACCATCAGCAAGTCACCACCAAACTCCGACAAACCAGCGAAGCGCAAAACTTGATACCCTCGCCAAATTCCCAAAAACGCACAGTTGAGCAACGCACCTGAAAGCAGCGCCGAGATCGGAGAAGGCGCTTCGCTATGCGCATCGGGAAGCCAGCTGTGTATGGGCGCAAGACCCATCTTGGTGCCATAACCAACCAGCAAGAAAATAAAACCCGCCTTAAGCCAAACCAAGGGCAGTTGGTGTGCACTTGCCAGAATAAAAGCAAAATTGCCAATGAGCGCGAGCGCAATGCCCACTGAGCAAATCATAAGATATTTCCATGTGGCCTCGAGAGAACGCCTGGTGCGATGAAAATAGATAAGAGGCGCGCTTGCCAGCGTGGTAGCCTCGATAGCTACCCATAGCAACCCAAGATTTTGCACCAAACATACCAAGTTCATGGCAGCAAAGAAAAGCAATATGCAACCAACAAAGCGCGATTGTGACGCATCCTCATGCAGGGCTTTCTCCCGCCTAAGATAATCGAAGCAATAAAACGAACAGGCAAAAAAGATGATGCTGGTAATTGTTAGAATCGTTTTACCCGCATGATCGAGAATCAACCATCCACCGCACTCAGGAGCTGGTGGCGTCATCCAAACCAATGCCACCAAAGCAATGTGAACAGTCGCGATGAAGAGTAATGCCCAACGCAAGGCTCGAGCTGAGCGCAGAAGAAAGCTAACGAGACCTGCCGCCGCGGGCAGCAAGCACAATGCAAGTAACATCGCCTACTCCCGAAGCTCCGAGAGCTGATCCATGTCGAGCGCATCAAACTCTTGGCGAATGTGGTAAATCATCACTCCCATCACAAAAACACCGACAAAAACATCGAGGAGCGTGCCAAGCTCCACCAACACTTCTTCTTCCACATGCAGACTGATCCCGAGCAACGAAATGCCGTTTTCCAACACAACGTAACCGAGCACTTGCGATAACGCATGGCGTCTCGTCACAATCAACATGAGCCCCATCAAAATCGTTGCAAGCGCAGCTGGAAGCATCAGCGAGGACATCGGGGGTACGGGCAAGCTCAGACGAGAACCCAGCCACACACAATACATGATCAGACCCATGCCAAGCGCCATCGCCGTCGCATGGGGCAGAACACAATCACCCTGCTGCAAGAGCTTAATCTTCCGTGACGCTACCAATAAAAGCCATGGAAACACCACACCGCGCAAACCTAAGCTAAGCACCATCAGCCCATAACCGAACAAAGAATGAGGGGCGTCGCGCAATAGAAATGGCATCGCACCAATCATGATTCCCTGAACGGTGAGTAAATAGATCAGTATGCGAAATCGACTGAACGAGATCAACATGAGATCAACGCACAATAAAGTGGCCATGGCAGACGTCATCCGGGCCGGCATTTAAAACACCTCGAGCAACAAAGTGAAAACCGAGAGCATCCCCGCACCCACAATCAGCTGCGGCACCTTCTCCATGCGCAGCCGCGCCATCATTGTCTCAGTAAGACCAATGGCGACACCAACCACGCCCATACCCGCCAGAAAAATGGCGCATTGCAGTCCCACCGGCAGCTCAATCGAGGGCATAAACAAGCCCACAATCAACGTAGAGAAAATCCACAGTTTCAGTGCCTGCATATATTCGATGAATGCAAGGTCAGGCCCACCGTGATCGAGCACCATCACCTCGTGAATCATGGTGAGTTCAAGATGAGTCGTCGGATCGTCTACAGGCATGCGCGAATTTTCGCTCAGCAATACAACGAAAAATACCAGCGCAAGTATGAGCAATATGATCGGAGCACGCGACCAAATATCTGGAACACCAGTTTGATAAATCGAAGAGAGAGAAAACATGCTTGCATGATGCGAGAGGGTAGCGATAGCCAAGAGAAGCACTGGTTCCGTAAGCGCACCGAACTGCACTTCCCGACTAGCACCCATGGCCTCGAAACTTGAACCGGTATCGAGGGCAGCAAGTACAACAAAAAGCCGACCCTGAGCAAGAAGATAGGCCAGAAACAAGAAATCCCCTGGGAACGCGAGCAGTGTTGGAATACTACCCATCGGCAGAAGCGTCAGCGCGAGCATCACGCCTGTCAAGCTCACCAAGGGCCCTGCGCGAAATAGCCACGTCGTAGTCTTGCTATATACCGCATCTTTGCCAAGAAGTTTGCGAATGTCCCGATAAGGCTGCAACCAAGGCGGCCCCTTGCGGCCAGCAAAGAACGCTTTTGTCTTATTAATGACACTACGTAGCAACGGAGCAAAACACAGCGCCAAACAAATGGGGATCATCATCAGTGTCATCATGACGAAAATCCAATTTTCCAGGTCAGAAGAACAAGCAGCGTGACCACAACGTTCAACACATAAAGACGTAGTCGCCCGTGTTGGATCAGGCGAAAATGGCTGAATAACGCAGATATGCGCAAAAATATGGGCAGATAAATCGATTCTCTAAAAGTATCGGTTACGTGTCTTTGCAAGGACGCTGCGCTCGGAAAAAAACCTGATGGCGCAGTTACCTCCGTTTTCATGGCTGCCAGCGGCGAGAAGAGCAAAGACAGCGGTTCAGAAAAAGACGTACTGGTATATTGCATTTTTGGCGTCCCCTTCGTGTACCCGCATCCCCACGTAACGCCCGTTTGCACAACGCGCCCGCGCAGCAACAAATACCGAAACAAAGCAAGGATACCGAGAACCGCCAAAAAGATGCCAGACAGCATTGCGATAGCAAAAGCCTGCCCCGCCACAGCCTGCAGAGTCATTTCCGTGGCTGCACTGTGATGGGGAAGCAATACGCCCACGATAGGCGCAAATTCTTCCAGAAAAAACCCGCTCCCGAATGCAATCGCAACGCAACAGAGCGCCAAGACCACCATCGGGAGCAGCATCCAAATTCCAGATTCACTCGCACGAGTGGAATGCTCCGAGCGTGCCCTACCAAGAAAGACGAGACCAAACGCTTTCGCGAAAGCAGCCAATGCCAAGCCACCAATAAGAGCCAACCCCAGCACCGCCGCCAAAAATGGCAAGTTTGCTGGAAAGCGTAATGTCAAACCTCCGCCCAGCGCAGAAAGATAAATGAGAAACTCGCTGATAAAACCATTCAGTGGTGGCAAGGCAGTGATAGCGATGCTGCCAAACAAAAAGAGACCACCCGTGATCGGCATCCGCCGCAAGAGTCCGCCGAGATCGTCGATGAGCCGGGTTTTGGTAGCTTGTAACACACTCCCTGCGGCGAGAAAAAGCAGGCCCTTAAACAGCGCATGGTTAAGAATATGCAACAACGCCCCTGCAAAACCGAGCACCGCAAAGCCAGTCGCTTGATACGCCATTCCGAGGAGGCCTAGCCCGATGCCGATGGTAATAATGCCAATGTTTTCAATGGAGCTATAAGCAATGAGGCGCTTCAAGTCTTTTTGCGATAGCGCCATAATAATGCCCGACAGCCCCGACATGATACCAATGGCAATCAGGGTGATGCCCCACCAAGCCTCAGGTTCTCCGAGGAAAGTGAGCATGCGTAGCAGCCCATAAATGGCAATTTTTGCCATCACCGCCGACATCAGTGCTGCAACATGACTGGGTGTTTCCGGATAAGTATCGGGAAGCCATACGTGAAATGGTGCGAAACCAGCTTTTGTGCCAAAACCAATCACGGCGCACGCAAAAATAGCCGCCAGTACTTCCGGACTCTGGGCAGAAAGCGACGAGAATGCATGAAAATCAAAGCTACCCGTCTTTTGCTCACATAAGAAAAACATCACGAAAAGAAAAATGGTCCCAAGATGCGTAGCGACTAAATACGTCCAGCCGGCTGCTCGTACACCAGGTTCTTGATGACGCGTTGTCACCAGAAAATAAGAGGCCAGCGACATAATTTCCCAGCCGAATAAAAACAAAAGCGCGTTGGCAGCAAGCACTACAAGCGTCATGCCAAACATCAGGGAGATAAAGAAAAACCAAGTTGTGCCGGAAGAATTTTTGCCGAAAACAGCCGTAAGCACACCGAGAAGTAAAATGAGTGTTAGAAAAAAAGCCGACAACGCGTCGAGATTGAAACTGAGGCTACCATAAGGTACATGCCACGCGTCGATAGAAGACAAAGCAAGCTCCCGGGTTTCATTTGCTCCTGGAAGCAATAGCACCTCAAGCGCCGGGCGCAAGTTCCAACGCGAATTGGCTACCTGATATTTTGAATAATACCCTGGTTGGATTCGTGCATCAGCCTCATGATATTGGAGACAAGTTGAGTCATTTCGCTTTGCTTGTTCATCAGAAACTGAAGTTTCTGCATGCGTATTGTTTCCGATTCAACAGGCGCAGCTCCACTCGCTCCCGAGGCTCCGCTCGTCCCTCCTGCATCAGACGTCCCCGAAGCTCCGCTCGCGCCTCCTGCATCGGTGACACCCGTACGGGAGCCGGGCCGCCTCGCTGGAGCGGCGCCGCTCGCGCCACTTGCTCCGCTCACACCAGCCGCACCGCTTGCTCCACTCACGCCACTCGCTCCGCTCACGCCAGCTGCTCCACTCGCACCGCTTGCGCCGCTCACACCACTTGTGCCACCAGCGTCGGTTGCCCCCGTGGTTCCCGGTGTTTTCGGGTCCGAATTGACCTCCGGGTTGTCGTTACCGCCGTTCAGCATGTTCATGACCCGGCGGTTCATCTTTTTCTGCATGAGAATGCCAACCATGAAGATGGCTTCTTCAAACGTCGGCGGCTTCGAAAAATGCATTTCGTCGGCGAGCTTTTGCGCGTCCTTACTCTCTAGTATTTTGTTTTTGTTCACAAGATTGGCAATCTGCTGTTGGTTTTGGGCAAGCGCAGCTGCCGCAATATCGGCAGGGCTAGCTGGCCCAGAACCGGGCCCAGTAATTGGCGCATATGTGGCATCCCCTGGTCCCTGCGCGGCACCTTGGGTTGGCGCAGCAACTGGAAATGCTGCGCCACCGGACACTGGTGTGGTTGTACCTGGGGTGCGCCCACCGGGAGTCATGGTATCGACGGTACTGCTACCCGGCGTTCGTGTGCCTGCAGTACGGCCCCCACCTGCCGCAGCGGTTGCCCCTGGGGTGCCTGTTGTAATGGGTTGTCCCGGCGTGCGAGTTGACGATGTTGGAAACGATATCGGCATTTCTTTCCCCTTGTCCGCGCAAAACAACGCTCCTCCGATTGTACCAAATGACGTGGTTTTTTTTCCAGTGCGCCTGACTCCTTATTTTTGTATATTTTTAGATGCCCCAAGAATTTGACATGTTTTCGGCCAAACTGTTACATTAAGTAAATAAGCAGCGGCCTTCGCTCGTTTCAAGACGAGGACTGCGAATTGGGGAAAACACCATATGCTCATTCAAAAAGTTAAACGGCCACCCAAAACAGAAATTGAGTTGGAAATGGTAGATGGCAAACCCCAAACTCTCACCGTCAAGAATCTGGAGCGGTTCCTGCTTGGTGAACTAACTCTCGCGCAGGTGCAAGGCATCACGATGGAGCAAGCCTATGCCTATGCTCAGCTCGGCTATAACGTCCTTCAGCAGGGCAAGCTTGAAGATGCCAGAAAGGTGTTTGAAGGGCTCGTGGTGCTCAACCCCTATGACGCCTATTTTCACTCTGTCCTTGGTTCAGTCTTGGCCCGCCAAGAAAATAAAGATCGCGCTTTGAAAGAATTTACCATCGCCATCAATTTAGAGTCACAAGATCCCTATGTCTTCGTGAACCGTGCAGAATTGCTGCTCGAGAGAGAGCAATATGATGATGCGCTCGAAGATCTCAATATGGCCATCAAGCTCGACAAAACGGGCAAGCACCCCGCTATTCAGCGCGCTAAAACGCTGCTTGCTGCCACCAAAAAGCGAACGCAAGGGACGCGCAAAAAAGCTGGAAAGTAAGACGGTATCGTGTAATTTGCTGCAATGGAACCAAACTGGAACGATTGGCGCTGGCAGCTTAAGAATGCGATACGCAATGGCGATGATTTAAAATCTCAACTTTCTCTAACGCCTGAGGAGGAAGCGGGTCTTTTATCGTTGCGCGCGCAAGGCGGCCTGCCTCTGACCATCACACCGCATTTTTTGCGTTTGATCGACGTCGACAATCCGCTTGATCCATTGCGGTTACAGCTGGTTCCACGCGCGAGTGAATTCAAGTTACAAGAGAGCGAGCGTCGTGATCCGCTTGGCGAAGAAGACCACGAGGTCGTTCCTCATTTGGTGCATCGCTATCCCGATCGTGTTTTGCTTTTAATCACCGACAGATGTGCTTCCTATTGTCGCTTCTGCACGCGCAAACGATGGGTTGGACAGGGCCCTACGCCCAAAGCAAGTGATCTTGAACAAGCGTTGGCTTATATTCGTGCGCATCCAGAAGTGAAAGAAGTCCTCGTGTCGGGTGGTGATGCTTTGCTGCTGGGTGATGAAAATCTTGCGCAGTTGTTGTCGTCGATTCGAGCCATTCAGTCGGTTGAGATTATTCGACTGGCGACGCGCATGCTCACGTTCGCACCGATGCGTATCACCAATCAGCTCGTGGATATTTTGCAGCAACACCACCCTGTTTATGTGATGAGCCATATTAATCATCCACAGGAATTAGCTAGCGAGGCAAAAGACGCGATCCTCAAATTAACCAACGCAGGCATTCCGGTGTTGAACCAAACGGTGCTGCTACGACAGGTAAACAACGATGTGCAAGTTTTAGCAACACTGTTTCGTGAACTCACGCGTTTGCGCGCACGGCCATATTATTTGCATCAATGTGATGTGGCTTCTGGAACTGCCCATTTTCGTGTCCCAATTGGGGAAGCGCTGGCTTTAGTAAAAAAGCTGCGTGGCCATATTTCTGGGCTATGTATTCCAACCTTTATGATTGATATTCCCGGTGGTTTTGGCAAAGTTCCAATGGTGCCTGATCCAGTGGTTAAGCGGGAAAAAGATCGTATTTTTCTTGAGGGTTTTCGCGGTGAAATAGCCGCTTACCCGACTGACTAGCGCTTGTGCTCAGTCTTGAACTTCAACATCTTCTTGCGGACCAGCTCGCGCTTTAACCGGCTTTGGTGATCCACCCAGAGTTTACCATCCAAGTGATCAGTCTCGTGCTGCAAACAGCCAGCAAGATAGTCCACAGCGTCAATCTCTTGCTGGTTGCCATCAAGATCCATGTAGCGCATCACAACATGTCGGGCACGCGTGACATAGCCAGCTTCACCGGGCACAGAAAGACAGGCTTCTTGCCATTCCATCTTGCCCTCTTTTTTTATAAAAACGGGGTTAATGAAGGCTTGCTTACCGTTCGTGCCGTTGCCGTTATTATCTTCTGGTGGGATATCAACCATGAAAACGCGCTTGTTTACACCAATTTGTGGTGCTGCAAGACCGGCCGCGTTCCCCTCGTGGTTCATGGTGTCGATCAGATCGCGCACCAACGCCCGCAGCGCCGCATCAAAATGCGTGATTGGCTCTGACGGCTTGGTTAAAGTCGAATCTGGCCAAATGCGTATTTCTTTAGGGGACATCTCCCATTTATAGCATTCCTGTTTAAATAATCAACTATGGCCAAATGCCCCTTCTAGTATACACTTGCTGCAAGCGCTCCAACGCGATGGCATAGCAAGCAGTACGTGTATCGACCTTCAGGAAGCGGGCCTTTTCAGACACCAATTGGTAGGTGCTACTCATTCTGGTCTCAAGCCGAGAGCGTACGTCTTCAATATCCCATGTCTCGCTACGCTTGTTTTGCAACCACTCATAGTAGCTCACAATCACACCACCAGAGTTTGCTAAAATATCGGGGATGATATCGATCCCGCGGCTGAGCAAAAGATTTTCACCATCAATGTCTGTGGGGCCATTGGCACCTTCCACAACCACCTTGCAGTTCATGATCTTTGCTTCTTTCTCTGTAATTTGTAGCTCCAAGGCAGCTGGAACAAAGATGTCGCATTTTGTCGCAAAGAACTCATCTCTGCTAATGGACTGGCCGCCCGGATAGCCTTGCAAGCTTCGGTGGGCGCGCACGTATTCCGAAATTTTGTAGGGATTAAACCCTTCGGGGTGGCGCCAATAACCCGTGTGATCGCCTACAGCGATCAGGCTTACACCCATGCGTGAAAGAATCTGAGCGGTGTTAGACCCTACGTTGCCAAAACCTTGCACAGCCAATGTACTGCCAGGCAAGCTAAAACGCTTTTCCAATGCCCATTGATTGATGCAGTGCACAATCCCGCGACCCGTTGCTTCCTCACGACCCGGACTGCCACCACAAACAATCGATTTACCCGTGACGACGCGCTTAACAGCTTGCTTATCCGACATGGAAACCATGTTGCTGTAGGTATCCATCATCCAGTCCATGGTCTGCGAATTAGTGCCGACATCGGGAGCCGGGATATCCCATTCCGGGCCTATATTGGTGCCGAGTGCATGGGTAAATCTGCGGGTGATACGCTCCAAATCTTCCATGTTGTGTGCGCTTGGATCAAATTTGACACCACCCTTGCCACCACCAAAAGGAATATTTTGCAACGCACATTTCCAAGTCATCCATGCCGCAAGTGCTTTACACTCATCCAAATAAACATTGTGATGGTAGCGCATGCCGCCCTTGAAGGGCCCTAAAACATTATTGTGCTGAACACGGTAACCTTTAAAAAGCTGAATTTTGCCACTGGTGAGGCGTACTGGAAAGTGAATGATGATCTCATTTTTTGGTTGCTTCACAATGGTCTGCAAAGATTCATCCAGCTGTACGACTTTAAAAGCTCTTTCTAGCTGTTTCTCGGCGACTTCGAACAAGTTTTCCTTTTTATCTATCGGTTCATCGGGATTTTGTTCGGGAGCAGGAATCTGATCTGTTTTCATGTAGGCAAAACTCCAAAATATGCAAAATCAAGCGCAGCTAACATAGCACACCAAAGTTCACGCCAACATCATCTTTTCAACCAAGGGTGTAGCTGGTTGGCCCTATGCTGTGCTAACGGTTAGGGAGACAGCAACAAGAAGGTTTGAAAGTGGCCACCCGCGAATTGAAAAAAGAAAACGCGACCAGTATGGCAAGCAAAATTCGCGAGATTTCTATTTCCGAATTTTTCAGCAAGAACCGCCATCTGCTCGGATTTGATAGCCCGCTTAAAGCGCTCCTCACCGCCGTACGCGAAGGAGTCGACAACGCTTTGGATGCTTGTGAGGAAGCACAAATTTTACCCGAGATCGAAGTGCGCATCAGCGCCGTGAGCGAGAACCAATTCAAAGTGTCTATCTCCGATAACGGGCCAGGCATCGTCAAAAGTCATTTGCCCAATATTTTTGGCAAATTGCTTTATGGATCTAAGTTTCATCGGCTCAAGCAAAGCCGAGGTCAGCAGGGCATCGGGATCTCTGCAGCGGTGATGTATGGGCAAATGACTACAGGTAAACCGGCTGAAGTCATTAGCAAGACAGGTAAAGGCAAACCTGCACATGAAATCAAATTGCATATCGATACAAAAAAGAATGCGCCGACAGTCATCGGAGATCGAGAGATCAACAATGCAGAATGGTCGGAGAGGATATCGGGCACTTGCATCAGCATGACTTTAGAAGGCGCCTATAAAGAAGGGCGCCACGGCGTGCTCGCTTACTTAAGCCAAACGGCGCTCTCGAATCCACATGCGAATGTGACTCTCATCGATCCCAAGGGGCAGGTGCATAAGTTTCCTCGATTGGTGAATGAAGTTCCAATCACGCCCAAAGAGATTCGCCCTCATCCGCATGGCGTTGAACTCGGCACACTCATCCAAATGCTGCACGATGCCAAGAACGAAACCGCAGCACATTTTTTGCAGCATGAGTTTTCTCGCGTGACAGATGCCATCGCACAAGAGATCTGCGAAAAAGCAAAAATAAAACCGCGACAACAAGCAGCCAAAGCCGGACGCCAAGAGGCTGAAGCACTTTATAAAGCGATTCAAGACACAAAAATCATGGCGCCACCCACCAATTGTTTGTCGCCCATGCACGAAGATAGCATTCTGAAGGCGCTCTATTGGCTCTTTGTTGAGTCTTCAAAATGGGACCTAGGTGACGCCGAAAAAGTCGATGTTGCGCCTGTTTCTACGCCGGAACCTGCGGGCAAAAAAAAGGGCAAAACCAAACAAACAGAGTTTTCGTTTGAGGACGAAACTGAGGCGGAGGCTCCAAAAGATTCTTTAGCGGCAGTGCGTGCTTTAAAGGGCGATGAAGAAGGCTCTGTTCAGTCGGAGCATGAGGGATATTTTGTCACGGCGATCACCCGTCCACCTTCTGTTTATCGAGGCAATCCTTTCCAAGTCGAAGTGGGACTTTTTTATGGCGGCGGCCTGAAAGCCGATGCGCTTGCGCAAGTGTATCGCTATGCGAATCGTGTGCCGCTGCAATATCAGGCATCGGCGTGCGCAGTCTCTAAAGCAGTCATGAGCGTACCTTGGAAATCCTACAACCTACAGCAATCGAAGGGCGCGCTGCCGACAGGGCCGCTGGTCGTCATGGCACATATTGCGTCGGTGTGGGTGCCCTACACTTCGGAATCCAAAGAAGCGATTGCACACTATCCGGAGATCTTAAAAGAGTTGCGCCTTGCCCTCATGGAGTGTGGTCGTCGACTACAGCGCTACTTGAGCCACAAACGCCGTCAAGCGGACGAGGCTAAGAAGCGTGGCTATATCGAGAAGTACTTGAATCCCATCGGGGATGCACTGCAAGAAATTTTGCATTTTTCGAACAACGAAAAATCGCAAACGATTGCCAATTTGCAGGCCATATTAGAAAAAACGCGCGATACCGTTGGGCCGCTAAAAGAAGAACATCATCGCCCCATCGCCGATGAATCAGGAGAATAGTCCATGGCAGGCAAAAGGCAAAAAGGTTCAGAGGCGAAGGATAAATCCACCATCGAAGCAATTGCACGCAGCGCGCTGCAAATTCATCAAGACATTCAAAAGAAAAAAGCGCCCAATATTAAGATGCCGCTCAGAAGTCTTAGTAATGTCAAATATGACAAGAAGATGGGATTCTTTGAGCTCGGCAAGCATGTCAAAAAGCGCACGCTGAGTGTGAATACGGTGAAGGCGTTTGCGCAAACGCTAAAGATGATGTCGCTGAGTACCGAGCTCGTTAAAAATGATGATTTTGCCACAAAGCGAGACGCTTACTATCAGTCCAAAAATTGGGGAGATGCGCGCTTTTTGGAGCAGCCTGAATCCGACGCCATCATGGATGACATCGAGGCTATGTTTGCGATTGAGGGTGTCACGCGCGAACAGCTGCGTTTTATCCCCGATCAGCATGGTGGCGCTGTGGCTGGCGAACTCGTCGTGGTGGATCACGATCTAGAATCTGGGGAGGCCATTGAAATCGATTGCACGCGCTTTGGCTCTGGAGCTTATGCCGTACCATCTTGGGTAGAGCATCTCGAGTTCAAAACCAAAGCCAAGTTTATTTTGTGCATCGAGACGCAAGGTATGTTTCAACGCTTGCAGAGCCACAACTATTGGAAGAAAGCGAGCTGTATTTTGGTGAGCATGGGTGGCGTGCCCACACGCGCCTGCAGACGCTTCGTGCGCAGGCTCTCCGAGACAGCGAAGATTCCCGTCTATGCGTTCACCGATTGCGATCCTTATGGGATTGGTAATATTTATCGGACGCTCAAAGTTGGCTCCGGAAACGCCGCGCACATCAATCAATTCTTCTGTGTTCCGCAGGCCGTTTATCTTGGGTTGACACCCTATGACATCGATCAATATGGCTTGCAAAAAGCCACGCATCCTCTCGGAGAGCAAGACAGAAAGCGTGCCCTCGATGCGCTAAAAAACGACCCATTTTTCCAAGCGCACAAACCTTGGCAAGATGCATTACAAAAGCTTCTCAAAATGGAAGTGCGCGCCGAGCAACAAGCACTCAGTTTGCACGGGCTTAATTTTGTGATGGAAGAATATCTGCCACAAAAGCTAAAAGACCCGAGAAAGTTTTTACCATGAAGAAAAAACTTGCCCAAGCTGCTGAAGCGCTGTGCCTCAACCAAATCCAGCGCCATATTTTGCTTTGTTGTGATCAGGCTAAGCCTAAGTGCTGCGAGCGGGAAGTCGGCATTGAAGCATGGAAATACCTGAAGCATCGCCTCGAGGAGTTAAACTTATCGAGGCAAGGTGGTGTGTTTCGCACCAAAGCAAATTGCCTACGTGTCTGTGTGGGTGGGCCTATAGCAGTGGTTTATCCCGAGGGCATTTGGTATCACTCATGCACGCCCGAAGTGCTCGAGCGCATTATACAAGAGCATCTGATAGCGGGTAAGCCGGTGTCGGAATTTGCCTTCGTGGCACATCCTTTGTCAGCTGCCCATTCTCCATGCGAAACGACTGATGCTCCGATAGACTAAACGGTAAGGCTTCCAAATGTGTCGTCGTCACAAAGGTTTGCGCCTGCAGACGGTTCACCGTTGAAAGCAAATGTCTCGCGTTGCTTTCATCGAGTTCGCCAGCAACGTCATCGAGGAGCAAGATGGGTGACAGTTGTCGCTCGTTTGCAATGGCGTGTAGATGGGCCAGCTTCAGTGCGAGCACGATTGCCCGCGCCTGCCCGCGGGAGGCGATCGCTCTTGCAGGATGTCCGCCCAGCGAAATATAGATGTCGTCGAGGTGCGGCCCACATAGTGTTGTTTTGCGTGCACGCTCTTCCCCTCGGAGCTGTTCGAGTCGAGATAAAAAAGCATCCTTAGTGGCTGCAGAGCAAGCGTAGGACATCTCCGATACAATCGTGTCACAGGTAATCTGCGAAAGCACTTTTGCAAACAACGGCAACCAGATCTGCATTGCCCGCGCACGAAGCTCCACCACGGCGAGACCAATGTCCACCAGCACCTGAGTAAACGATTGCAACACATCCATGTTAAACATGGGAGACCTGAGAATCTGATTACGTTCAACTAGCGCTTTCTCATACTGGCGATAGATGCTCGCATGCGCAGGAAAGAGTCCAAAGGTGAGTTGATCCAATGCCCGACGTCGATGCGATGCAGATCCCAGAGCGATCAGCAAATCGTCGGGCACAAAAGTGACCAACGCCGCACGGCTATGCAAGCTCGAACTATCGCGAATGGCCTTCTGATTCATGCGTACGCGCTTGCCCTTGCCTTCGATATCTATTTCCACAGAAAATGGTTCTGCATCACCAAAACCAGCGCGGATGGCCGCCTGTGGTTGGCCAAAAGCAATCAGATCGGCGCTGTGCTTAACGGTGCGAATACCCTTGAGGCTGACTGCAAACGCGATGGCCTCGAGAAGGTTGGTTTTGCCCTGTCCATTTTGCCCATAAAACACATTGAGCTGGCGATGGGGTGTCAGTTCAAGTTGCTTGAGGTTGCGAAAATCATGGGCAAATAATTTGGTCACATAAACAGATTTCATTCTCAACGCTTTTGGGCATACCTTTTCACGGCGTCTTTTGCAGCAGCTCGGCTGGGTTTTTCAATGTCAGAAGAGTGCTTCGCTACGTCCGTAAATAGAGTGCGGGCACGCTCTGTATCGCCTTTTTGGTTGCGTTCTTCAAGGGCGGCCGCGAGTCTTATTGTCGCCTGTGCTTTGTCATCTTTATTTGTGCTGTGGGTGGCCAAATGTGTGAGCTGAGCGATGCGCTCATCGTTGATCTTGGCAACAGTGTCTGCCGGCGCATTTGCCTCCCGAGAGAACGTTGCCAAATAATCAAGCGCCATCGTTTGTACAAGTGTATTTTTCTGCGTTTCGTTAAACACTTTTCTAAGCTCAAAGATGGCTTGCTGTAGCTTGCCCTTGGCTCTCAGACAGATGGCATAGGAGATACGCGCCTGCGTGGTCTCTGCACAAGGGATGTTTGCCGTACATATTTTTTGCAGCAGCGACATCACCTCATTCAGATTCTTTTCCTGATGCAACACATAAAGCGCAAGCCGATAATGAGCCATCACGTTTTCAGGCGAGTCAAGCTCAAGAGCCAAGATGGACTCCCGTATCCTAGCGAATTCGCCCGTGTTTTTCGTTTCGACGGCCTTGCCAAACTGGCTTAATAGTTCTGTTGCAGTGCTCATCGTTTTATCCTGACATAAAGCCGATGGAAATTCTAGCTCTGGGGCGCTATGGCACCAGGTATGAATCTCTCCCTTTTTAACACCCTAGTGAGGCGTAAAGAAGCTTTTCAACCTATCGAGCAAGGGAAGGTGCGGCTTTATACCTGCGGTCCCACCGTTTATAACTTTGCTCATATTGGCAACCTGCGCACTTATATTTTTGAAGATATTTTGCGTCGCACCCTTGAGGGTTGCGGGTTTCAGGTGAATCACGTGATGAATATCACGGATGTAGGCCATCTCGAGTCCGATGCTGATGATGGCGAAGACAAGATGGCATTGGCCTCGAAGCGTGAGCATCGATCACCGTGGGAAATCGCACGCTTTTATGAGGAAGCATTTTTTGCGGACACCAAGGCACTGCATATTTTGCCCCCCACGTGTGTGTGCCGCGCAACCGAGCACATCCCCGAGATGCAGAGCATGGTGCAGATGCTGGAGAAACGCGGTTATACCTACACTGTCGATGGTAACGTGTATTTTCGTATCTCCAAGTTTCCGACTTATACCGAGCTCTCGAGGCGAAATCTCGATGAGCTCATCGAAGGGTCTCGGGTAGAAATAGATCCGCGCAAAGAAGATCCACGAGACTTTGTTTTGTGGTTTTCGCAAAGCAAGTTTCCCAATCAAGTCATGCAATGGGATTCCCCATGGGGGCGTGGCTTTCCCGGATGGCACATTGAATGCTCTGCGATGGCGTCAAAATATTTGGGCGAACACATCGATATTCATTGTGGAGGCATCGATCATATTTCGGTGCATCACTCGAATGAAATCGCGCAGTCTGAAGGATGCTTTGGCCATAAGTGGGTGAACTATTGGCTGCATGGCGAGTTTTTGGTGATCGATAAGGGCAAGATGGCCAAATCTGCCGGTAATTTTTTAACGTTGAAATCTCTCACGGATCAAGGTTTTGATCCGCTGCACTATCGTTATTTTTGCTTGGGTGCGCATTATCGCTCGCAATTATTTTTCAGCTTTGAAGCACTGACGGGTGCAAAAAACGCATTTGAAGCGTTGAAGAATCGGGCGATTAGCTGGAAGCTCGCTACGGGCAAGGGCGGCCAATCGGACAAGATCACGCAATATGAACAACGTTTTTGGCAAGCGATGGCCGATGACTTGGACACGCCAATCGCGTTATCGATTGTTTGGGAGATGGCGAAAGATGCGAGTCTGCATCCAGCAGATAAGTGGCATCTGATTCGCGTATTCGACAAGATACTTGGATTTGACGTCGAGCACTTCGCACGGCCGGAGCTTCCACAGGATCTCGACGAATTGGTGCAGCAGCGTGAGCAAGCGCGACATTCAAAAAACTGGCAAGAGGCAGACGCCATGCGCGTGCAATTGGCTGCACGAGGCATTCAAGTGAAAGATACTCCCGAGGGAACAGATTGGTATTACGTCTACAAGGACTAAGGATTTCTCTTTTTTGCGGCGGCAATAATATTTGCCATATCGGATGGCAAACCATCTACGATTTTTTGCACTAGCAACATGCGCCAAAGAAACGTCAATGGGCCCGTGAGCGTTACTGTTGTCTTGATGCGCAATCCTCCGGTCTTCGTTTGCTGGATTTCATGGTGGCCTCTCACTGTCGCGAGAAAGAGCTGACATTGATCGACGAAATATTTGCCTTCCTCGCATTCCGCGATCTCGAGCGAAAGCTTCGAGCCACCCTTGGGTTTGAGCTCAAAGTGGCACCCTTTGCCGAAGGGCTCATTGGTGCGCGCGTATTCCATCATGTCGTCCCACTCATTCCACCTGTTGATATCTGTCCATACTTGCCAAATTTGCTCGGCTGATACGCCGTGCGCTTCTGCTTCATAACTCCGTTGCCACATTCTAACACCTCACAGGTAAAAACTATGACGCAAACAACATCCAAAGCCCCACCGCAGCACAGGTCGAGCTAACACCAAGGAAGAACGCAAGCCAAAATCCAAGCCGATCGCAAAAGATGAGCGGAACAAAAAAAAGCAGCGTCAGCGGGATAAGAAACAAGGTCTCTTTGGCCAACCGCGAAATCACCCCAGCCTGCTTTGTTTGCATCCACGTCATCGCAAACGTCAGTCCACTCACAAGCGGCAGGCTAAAGAAAAGCGCACCAAGACGAGGCGCCCGTTGTGCTAAAAGCGGTACGACGACAACAATGCTGGAAATGGCGAACGTGCGTGCAAGAAACCAGAGCATTTACGGGCCTCATATTGATATTGCCGCAAATGCCGGTTGAAATGCAACACGGCGATGCATTCATACATCGCCGTGCCTCATTTCTTCTTCTATCCCCAGGATTATTTTCCTGGCTCTCGCAAGATAATAATCTCTACACGTCGATTATTAGCGCGTCCCTCAGCATTCGCGTTGCTGGCAACCGGGCGATCCTTGCCAATGCCACGCGCTTCGATTAATTCCGACGGATATCCGCTGGAAATAAGAAACGAGCGCACTGCATCTGCCCGACGCTGGGACAAACGGTAATTATAAGAAGCGGAACCAATCGAGTCTGTATGGCCCTCGACAAGCAACCGACGACCCTCAGACCCGAGAATCGTTTCAGCAACCTGCTTCAGCGTCGTTTGCGCAGATGGCAAAAGCGTCGACTGGTTAAAAGCAAAGAGGACACTACCGGATAACGTCATCACAATACCGCGGCTCTCCTCTCTCACCGTTCCAAACTTGCCTAATGCCATCAACAAGCGATTGTTTTCTTCCCTACTCTTGTCGAGGTCACTCTTTGTTTTGCTGATAATTTGCGCCTGAGCTGCCTGAAACTCTTTGCTTGCTTGCTTGCCTTGTTTGCGTGCAGCGACGATGCCTGCTTGCACTTCAGCCATTTGGGCCTTGCGTTGAGCTGAATAAGCGAGATCCTTGGTATGATATGAAGTGGGGCGATCAGCATAAGATGCCTCCGCTTGCGTGAGCGCTTCTTGCGCCCTGCTCAACGCTTCTGGCGCCAATTTTGCTGCCGGCCCTCTACTCGCTTGGTCATAAGCTTGGCGGGCATCAACAAGTTCTTTTGGGACTGTCGCACAGCCTACTGCGAGAACTGCGCATAACGCGAAACTTAAATATGTGATTGTTTTCATGGATTGCTCCTGTCATCTGATACTGGCATTTGGTTATCCTGTCTGAGCTGCTTGACCCGAGCCATTGTTTCGGTAGCATCAGTCTTTTCTGCGTCCTCATGCGCAAGTGCAGCGGCAAGCTGAGCATCTGCGTCGGCGCGAAGCAGCAACGATACCGCCTTTTCCTTCTCGTCGTCTGCAGCTAACTTTTGTGCAGCCGTTAGTTCTTCTTTGGCAAGCCCCAAATAGAATGAGGCGCTTGGAATTTTAGTGGCGCCAGCTTCCTCGGCGGCATTGATCGATGGTGAAGTAGGTGCGGGGCCCTGCTTGGCTTCCGCATCGGTTGCGCAACCGATGATTGCCGATACAGCAGATAAGCACCCTGCTATAGCGACCATGTGTAAATACCTCATTGTTTGCTCCTTTATTTTGCCGCAATTTAGCCCGGTTAATCCGAGCGATCTACGGATCATTATTTTACCATAAATTTAGGCGAGCCAACTATATGGGGTATTTTTACTGCACAATTGAGGATTGACGGGCTGTTAGCCTGTGCGTCTGAAAAAAATCAGATTGCTTGCGATTGACTTTGCTTGTACTGTGCCGCCAAAATGCGGAGAAGAGCTGATGAGAAATGATCCTCCCTCGCAAGCATCTGAGCAGAACGCTGATGAAACCTCTGCTCCGAATGAAAAACAGGCATGGAGCACCCCAGAGGTTCTAGAACTCGATTTTAGCACGGGAACACAGGGTGCCGGAACTGACTTATTCGAAGATCAGACAGGTGCTGCCACCCAGAGCTAGGAGATGGACAATGCGAGTAGGCTGCTTTTTTCTCATGGCGCTGTTTTCACTGAATGGCGCCGCAGTCGATATTTTCTCCATTGCCAAAGAAGGCTTGCCTCCACATATACTTTCGGGGAGCAAAATATTCACCTTCTCCACGCCCTCAACTGTCTCCAATAATTACATGGAATTATCCTTCCAAATCACCGACGGAAAACCCGGAAGCTGCTCAACCTCGACTGTGGTTGCAGTGCCGCGCGGGTGCAACGACAGTTCGCATGCGGGGAAAAATTATTATATCGATCAAACACTCCTATACACGTATCTCACCAACTTATCCGGAGAGAGTTTTGCAGGCTTTAGTACCGTGACAGGAGCAAACTGCATTAAAGGGACAGATGGGTACTCTCACTCCAATGCCAGCAGCGCATTGACACTTGATTGCGCAAGTTTAGCCAACAATTGTTCCTCGCCCTCTTCTTACGCTTTCGGTCAATTGGTAGATGGTGGGACCACATGCACGCCAATCACTCTTGGGACGTCCTCCAATTTCGTTGTGTTGGCTCAATCTTCGATCAGCGGCGCTCCAACTTCGGTTACAGGCGATGTCGGATTGGGCTCGGTTTCCGGAACGAATATAACTGGAATAACATGCGGTGAAGTAACAGGAACGATTTACACTATAGACGGGACTGGCCCGAGCTGTGCAGTGAGCGCCTCGGCCCGTCTCACAACTGCTCAAAGCGATTTCAATTCCGCGTCGACCAGTATTACTGGTCAAGGATCTGCTACTACGATTTCAAATTCCGGTGATTTAGCTGGCCAGACTCTGACCCCAGGCCTCTATGATTCGGGAGCCAACACGATTGTGATATCTGGGGGTGGCACCCTGACTCTTGATGCACAATACGACGCCAACGCGGTCTTCCTCATCAGGAGTACAAGCACAATCATCACCTCAACCTCGAGTAGTGTCGTCTTAATCAATGGCGCGCAGGCTAAAAACATCTATTGGACAGCGGCGTCAAGCGTGACTCTAGGAAGTAGCTCGACGATGAAGGGCACCATGATTGCAGCAGGCTCTATCACGATCGGTACCAGCGCAGCTCTGGTGGGAAGAGCGATTGCTGGTGCCGCGGTTACATTGAACTCTTCTTGCACCGTCGCTTCTCCGTAAACATGTATTATACCCAACAAAATGGGGCTCTGGTCTCTGGCTGTTCATTGTCAGAGGTTATTCGGCAGCTTCATAAAAAGCCCGTTTTCAACCACGACTATATTCAACGTTATCTATGGCGAGGGGTATATTTTTTTGCACCCAATGACGCTGAAACAATTTTCAAAGACATTTACCGAGTTCCTTTTGAAAGCAAGCATTCTATAGCGCTTGCCTCCATTAAACCCCCAGACGATAAGCGCACTGCCTTACAACAGTTTCGCCAGGAACTTCTATCGGCGGTGCAAGCCTGCATCGGTGGCGATAAAAGAGTTGCCGTGGAACTAAGTGGCGGCCTGGATTCCTCCTCGGTATCCGCACTCGCCCGAGCTGCTATCCCAAATGCAGACATTGTTGCTTTCACCAATGGTGTTCCAAAATATGCCCACCCGTCTTTTCAGTACTTTTTGCATGATGAGTCGTCGCAAAGCCAGCAGGTTGCAGACACCTTAGGTTTAAAACATGTTGTAATTGAAGATGGTTTTCGATTTCACGAGGTCATTGAGAAGTACACAGAGATTCTCGGCACATTTAGTGAAGTCATGTTCCCTGTTTTCAACCATCGTTCCTATGAAATTGCCCAGCAGATGGGTATAAGCGTATTGCTATCAGGATTTGGCGGCGATGAAATGGTCAGCCAACACGCCAGAGAATTTTTGATCGAATTGAAAACAAAAAGAAAGTGGGTGCGATTTTTTTATGAATGTTTGCGAGCCCGTCGATTTGAACCCAAACCAGCGCTGCCGTTTATAATTTCTAAGGAGCACGCAGCCTTGCTGCGGATTCCGGTGCCGCCCATCGAGATTCCTTTTTTTTCCACTGTGAGGGAATTTGAACATGCTTTGGTCGAAGGGGCATTATCGCGGCATTTTTCTCTGCGCATAGAGACCTCGAAACTCATTGCACAGCACTATGGAATTCGGAACGAATTTCCATTGGCACATCCACCACTCATGCGGTTTTTCCATGCATTGCCGAGTTCCTTCAAGCGTCGACATGGGACAGGGCGATATTTCATGCGCCTCGCCATGCAGCCATATCTGCCTAAAGAAATTGTGTGGAGGCAAAATAAATCGGGCAGCACCGCTCCCGCTGCTATGGCGGCATTTCTTACACAACTGCCGCAACTTTTTCTTGAGCGAATTACGCCAAACCATCAGGGATTGCTCGCGGATTACATCGATATTCCAGCGCTTGTTCAATGCATGGAAAAGAGCGACGGTGTTCCGCCTGAATTACAACGATTATGCCTAATGGTAATGATGTTTGCCCATTTGGAAAAATGGCTCAAAAGGATCAGCTCGGGCTAATAGCAAGACCTCCAGCGGAGAGACCGCTAAAATCTTCTAGGTCTATCGCGCCTGCAGCGGTTAATGAACTCATTGTGGATAGGTCGCCGTTACCGTTGTTGTTGCCACCGCCTTGGCCTGCGCTACCACCACCGCTGCTCCCCTCTTCGCCACCACCCAGCGAGATATCAGATCCTCCTTGGCCGCTGCCAAATTCGTAGTTGCCTCCATTTCCAGCGTAAAAATCGATGCTTTGTGAGTTATACTTCTGGATACCAAACCCTCCACCGCCAAATTCGCTACCACCGAACCCGTTTCCTCCTTGGTCGTTGCCACCTTGATTGCCACCGCCCTGGCTACCGCCATTTTGGTTGTTTTGCCCGACACCCGATTCGTCATCAGCTTGCGCGAGCCGCTCGCTGATAACTTCCGGTTTTTCTAGGCACATTTCGGGCTGCGCAGCGTGTGCTTGCAAACAAAATGAGAGAAAAAAAGAGATCGCAGCGACGGTAATCCGATTTGGATGAGTTTGACTTAAGTTCAACATTTCTTCACATTTCCCGTTTTTGTCGTCGCCATGTTAAGCACGGGAAGAATATGAAAGTCAAATTTTTAAAATTTGGGGGTACTTAATAGCATTGGACCTCCCCGTATTTTGCAAAAAACGGGAAGGTCCAGTTTGTTATCCTAAGCATATCGATCCGCCTAAGGCGGATCCATATGCCTTAGGGAGCAGGTTTTACAACCGTATTATGGTCAAGAACAACCTGAGTCTGTGCCATCAATCTGCTGTTCGCCGATGCGCCGGTACGCAGAATGACCTGTTTAGCAGACAGTATCGTTCCCTCCATGTGCGCGGTCGTATTCAAGGTCGCTCCAGTAAGCCCAGCGACCTGCCAGAAGACATTGCTGGCGCTTGCACCACCTGCCAGGATCACGCTCACGCCGGGCGCCATGATAAGATCTCCCGAGATCTGGAAGATCCAGACATCAGTTGCGCTACCTGATAACGTGACACTTGTTGATATATTCACATCGGTGCTCCATTTGAAGAGGCCAGGGACGATGGTTAGCCCGCCAATCTCTCCAGCGCCCAGTTCTGTAGCATCAGGTAATGTCCGTCCCTGAGCATCACCATACGCGGTTACCATGTCAGCTACAGCGTTATCTACCAATGTTTTGTTTGCGCCACCGCCTAAACTACATGGAGCAGGACCAGCCGCATCGACGGCGTATATGTTTGGCACTACGCCTCCGTTCACTTCTGCGCACGTTACAAGAATAGCAGCACCCGTGATTGGACTAGCTCCAACGTATCCTGTGATGGGAGATGCAGGAACGTCCGTAACTCCCGTTTTTGTTAGAATAGCAAAAGGCTCAGATGAAAGGAGGTTTACCTTCGCCCGAGATGACGTCGTAGTTGTGCCGGTTGTGAAGCTCCAAGTAAAAGGACTGACCATGGCATTGCCGGAGGTATCCTTGACGCCTGTCGTGATCGTACCCGTGCAGACCGTGCTGGCGGGAAGAGTGGCCGTCGGGGTAAAGGTCGCGACGGTGCCGGCTCCCGAGAAGCTTATGGTGCCCGCAACGGGTGTTCCGGTAGGACATGCCAGCGAGTAGGTGCCGGTGGTGATGGTGAGCGGGTCCATCGCCGTGCTGAACGTGGCGGCGATAAGCGGGTTCCGCGCCACATTGATGGCAGCCGCAAGAGGAACCACGGAGCTCACGGTGGGATGCGAACTGCCAGGAGCTGTGCCCGTCGTAAAGGTCCAGGTAAAGGGACTGGCCAATGCATTGCCCGCCAAGTCCTTGACGCCCGTCGTGATCGTACCCGTGCAGACCGTGCTGGCGGGGAGAGAACTCGTCGGTGTAAAGGTCGCTTTGTTGCCGCTCACCGCGTAGCCCACAGTGCCAGCAACAGCTGTTCCCGCGGGACACGCCAGCAAAACAGTGGCAGTGGTAATGGTGAGAGGATCCATTGATTCACTGAACGTGGTGGTGATAAGCGAGTTCAACGCCACACCGGTGGCTCCCGCTACAGGAGCCGTCAAAGTCACGGTCGGGGGGGTGATATCGGGTCCCGCAGCGGTCGTGAAGGTCCAGCTAAAGGGGCTGGCCAATGCGTTGCCTGCAGTGTCTTTGACCCCCGACGTAATCGTCACTGTGCAGACCGTGGTCGCGGGGAGATTACTCGTTGGGATAAAGGTTGCAATAGTGCCGCTCACCGCATAGCTCACAGTGCCTGCAATGGGTGTTCCGGTTGGGCACGCTACCAAAAAAGTGCTGGTGCTGATAGTGAGCGGATCCATCGCTTTACTAAAAGCAGCAGTGATGTGCGAGTTGGTCGCCACGTTGGTGGCACCCACGACGGGGACAGCCGAACTCACGGTAGGAGCAGTGGTATCTGTTGGCCCTCCCCCAGGACCACTGCCAGATGCGCCTGCAGTTGTGAAGCTCCATACGAAATTGGCAGCCAACGCATTGCCGGCGAGATCTTTGGCCCCGGTTGTGATTGTCGCAGTATATTTGCTACTGACTGCGAGATTGCTTGTTGGTGTAAACGTCGCAATGAGGCCCGCCCATGCCACAGTGCCCACAACGGGTGTTGACCCCTGCATTAAGGTAAACGTCGTCGCGTTGATCGTTGCAGGGTCCATCGCCTTGCTGAAAGTTGCGATAACCTTCCCGTTGATGAACGCACCGGTGACACCAATGCCAGGGTATGTAGAACTCACGGTTGGAGCGGTTGTGTCCGTCGTTGAACCCGTTGTAAAGCTCCACACAAAATCAGCAGCCAATGCATTGCCTGCCAGGTTTTTGGCTCCGGTCGTGATAGTCACGGTATATTTGGTGCTGACTGCGAGATTGCTTGTGGGTGTGAAGGTCGCAACACTGCCCAGGGACGTTACGCCGGCAACAACAGTGACAGTGCCCTGCACGGGTGTTGACCCCGCCATTAAGGTAAAGGTCGTTGCGTTGATCGTTGTAGGGTCCATCGCCTGACTAAAGGTTGCAACAATTTTCCTATTGATTGGTACCGGTGTTTCGCCAGGGGCGGGGACTGTCAACGTCACGGTTGGGGCGGTGCCAGTGGTGCCAGAAAGTCCTCCTAGGCTGCTACCAGCCCCCCCTGTGCAGCTACTACCGCATTCGGCTATAGAAACAGCCAGAAATAGGCTCATAAAAAACATGCTATAAATTCTCATACCGTTTCCCCTCTCTTTCCGCGCTGGACGCAACTTTTTTGCCATAATTTGTCCCTTCCAATGAATCTTAGAGCAAGGTTAGACATCAAAGCAAATGTTTGCCAAAATTATTTTTATTTGTGCGAAAATGTCATCGAATAAAATGCATGACCAAGGAACCGATAAATAGCACCACGAAGATGAAAAAAATCACCTTCGCAATTCCCGTGGCCGCACCAGCGATGCCTGTAAAACCCAGTCCGCCTGCAAAAAGGGCAATGACCAGAAAAATCAAAACCCACATTAACATAGCGTCCCCCTATGGCAGTTTGTCAAGACTAAGCCCAGTGCATGCGACCAAGCTAAACCCACCGCCCTGCTGCGTGCGCCAGCAGGAATCTTTCACGCACGCGACACAACCTTCACTGAAATGGTTAAATATGCATTTCCCAGTGCAGTTACTTGCGGAGCATCCCGCCATCTCACCAAAACAATTCGCGCACCCTTCGCTCAAAGTTGGATAAACCTTCTTGAGACACGCGGCAGTGCTATCCACATTGCCCATTGCGCCACTCGCACAGCCATCCATCTGGTTTTTGAACTTGCTGTTGTGCTTATGAATGGCCACTTTCACATCGGCTGCATTACAGCCATGAGACGCGGAATGGGATGCTGCATGAGACGTCTTCGCTGCGCTCTTTTTTTGAACTTGTGCGCAATTAACAGCAACAAGAACCGCGCTGATTGCAAACATCAATGAAACATATCGAACCAAGTTTACTTTCCAGTTTTTCATTTACCAACTATACCACGCAAAGGAGAAGCAAACTCACTCAGCGAGAAAATTTTTGTCTTCCCAACAAGCCACCCGCCACAGACGTGCCTGAGCCGCATAATAGAGATGCGAAATAGACCCACCATGCAAGTAGAATGATCTTATCTTTTTGCTTATCGCTTGGCGTTGGAGCACTTTTTTCGCCCCCACTTTTGATGGTAGTCACTGCTGTTGCTTTCGATACGTGCACGTCAGTCATCATGCGAGGTGGGTTGACGCCGCTAAAACCGCGTTGCACGCCCTCTGCAACTGCACCCAGTGACACCAATATCATCAGAAAGAACGCCATCAGCGCCCATGTCCCCAAGCTGTGAATCACGGAATCAAAACGGAGTTGCTGGTGGGACACTTTCGATGCAATGAATCCAGCGATAAAAAATGCCAACGTCAAAACAATGACCGACAAAATAGCCAGAAACGCAAGGAAATCGCCCGACGGAAGTTTACTCCCTTCAGGCCACGCGCTGATGCCAACGGCAACACCGAAAACACTAAGCGTAATCAAGAAACCGACACCAATCAGTGCACCAAAAAAAATTGAACCAGAACTGAATTCCATTTTCTTTTGTTCATTTTTAGTTGCCATCTTTAGATTTTAATACAATCAGCTGTAGAATATCTACATTAAATAGAATAAATATATATAATCAGGCGGCGTAGCGCTAAGTGGCCTTGTGCTTGGCCTCATCTTCCGTTGCCGGCGTTAGTGGCTGAAAGTGGGACGTGAGCGAAATCAGACAGCAACTCGCCACCACCACAAGCAAGAGTGACAGCGCCACAACAAACTCGTGAGTCTGATAAATCCGTACGCCTGCTGCATCAGACTGACCACTCCACCGAACATCGAGCAAAAAGCCGATGGCTTGTTGCAGTATTGCACCGCCCAACATGTTGAGCGTGTTTACAACGCCAAGCGTCATCCCAGAGGTTTCTGGCGTCGTGTAGCGCACAGCACCTGTAAAGCACATCATCTCTGCCCCGCAAAAAATGCCAAGCAGAATGAGAAGTGCCGTCAACCCCCCGATGCCAACATTTGGCCCAAATAATATGAATCCAAACACAATAAAGATGCCAAAGCCACATAGCTTGATCGCTTGGTCGAGCATGTTCCATTTCTCGCACAGCCAGGGGAGCAGCAAACTGCCAATGGCTAACCCAAAATACATCATCATGGATGTTTGCGCAGCGTCAGCACGCGTCAGTTGAAACTTTTGCATTAAGAAAGCAGTGCCCCATAAATCAGCCAGCACCGATAGCGGTGTGTAGACTCCGATTGCTAACACGGCGTAGATCATGACGCGTCGATTGCGCACGATTTGCCAAACGCTTTTCCCAATGTCGGCCCATTTCACTTTTGGTGCCTCGCGTTGACGCTTCGTTGGCAAACGCAAAAGAACCAGCACCAATATTAAGACCAACACACCGACCATTGCCGTACCTACAACAGTGCTGCGCCACCCAATAGAATCAATGAACCACACAAGTGGTTTCCCTGCTGTCAGTGCACCGATAGTACCAAGCGTGAGGGTAGTGCCCATCAGCAGGCCGCGCTTACCCTCGGGCAGCCAGTCTGCTGCGATCTTAAGAGCCGACATAAATGCGCCCGCTGAACCTGCGCCAATACATATGCGGCTCAGCTGCGCGCCCAGCAGGCTCTCGGACCACGCGAGCATCAGCGTGCCCAAGGTGCATAGCGCTACAGAGCCTAGCACCGTGCGCCGCACGCCGATGCGGTCGATCAAAATACCGAGAGGAATCTGCAACAGTGAGTAGGCATACAAATACAATGCACCAAGCGATGAAAACTGCTCGGCGGTCATGTGAAATTCCGCGCGCAACTCGGTCACCATGACGCCCGGAGACACACGCAAAATGTATTGGTAGTAGTAAAACAGGGCCGCTGCAAACCAAGCAAGGTAAGCCGAGGCAGACTTCAAATTGTTCTCTTGGGAAACCATCTATCGCTCCTTCAACCACGAAAAAATTCCTTCTGGGGGATTTGTCGCGACAGGGAACGAATAGTTTTGAATTAAGTGAAAAGGCGTCCCTGCCGCTTGCGAGGCTGTGGAGGGGGTGGGTTTAGGAAGGCCGTTTTCATGCCCGCACTTTGACGATTTATAAACGACCTGTCAATGATGGGATATGACTGACTTAACACCAACCCTTCCTGACTTATGGCAAGGCCGAGATGATGGGCCGCGATTACATCAACTGGTGCAGTGTACAGAGCTGTCTCGCTTGAAGCGTTCTCATGAAGCACGTGCAATCGCTTTCGTTGGCTTTGCCTGTGATGAAGGTGTGAAGCGCAACCAAGGTCGTTTAGGCGCAGCAGAAGGGCCAGATGCTATACGCCGGGCTGCGGCCAACATGCCGCTGCATTTGCACCGCAAAATGGAATTCTATGACGTCGGCACAGTGCGCGGCATTGATGGAGATTTAGAAAGATCGCAAGCACGACTGGGCGAAGTTATTGCCCACTTGCACGCAAGCAATGTCCTTCCCATCGTCTTTGGTGGTGGACATGAAGTTGCCTTTGGTCACTACCAAGGTATTGCGAAAGCCAGGCCCGATCTTTCTTGCGCAATTGTGAACTTCGATGCGCATTTCGATCTAAGACCTCTTCTGCCGCAACAAAAAGGTTCTTCAGGAACATCTTTTTTGCAAATTGCAGAGCACTGCAAATCTGTAGGAAAAGACTTCTCCTATACTTGCTTGGGCATTCAAGAAGGAAGCAATACCACAGCGCTTTTTGAACAAGCCAAGCGGCTTGATGTCAACTATGTCATGGCCGACGCGATTCATGCACAGGGAAGCAAAGCGTGTCATAAAGCCATTCAAAACGTCTTAAAAAATCACGATGCTGTGTACGTCACTCTTTGCATGGATGTTTTTGCCGCCGCTTTCGCACCTGGGGTGAGCGCACCACAGCCGCTGGGGCTTTATCCAATGCATGTTGCACCACTAATCAAAGAGCTTGCTCAATCAGGCAAAGTGATTGGTTTTGATATTGCTGAACTCTCGCCAAAGTATGATCAAGGTGATATGACAGCGCGCTTGGCTGCGGCAATGTTATTTTCATTTTTATGGGCGTATTCATGAAATTTCGATTCATCATTATATTTTTAATGTTTGCATTTCAATCCAATTTCGCACTTGCTAATTACAGCAATATTCTCGACGGTGTTGAAAGAACATTTGACCCAAATTATCTCTACGACCAATCCTCTCTCGGTGAGAAACCCACCGATGATGCTGTGGTTGCGGAGTTTTTATCAAGAAAAAAGTCGCTGCTTTGGACGCGATGCCAACAAGCACTACTCAATGCTGCGGGAACTGCAGGCACCAAAATCCTCATGTGCGGTGGAGCTGCCTACGCAGGATGCCACTACATCAACAATCAAATGATCGCAGGTGCGACCCTTGTTGCTGCTGCCACGCAGGCGCTTGAATCGCTGGGGAATGTCTTAGAAAAATCTTGGCAGTGCTTCAATGAGATTCAGCTAAATCGCAAACCTGATCCTTTGGAAGAACTTGAAATCGCCTATATCAAAAAGAAGCGCGCAATCCGAGATCCTTCCTTAAGAACTACTATTGAACGCAAATTGACGACGGACTGCCGCAACGATTACACAAAGGCAACTTGCGAGATCTTCATCAAGGCCGCTCTTTCTTTGCCAACGCGCAATCAGGTTATTGACTACGATCCCCAGCTCATTGCAAATAACCTTCGGTACTATCCAAAAAATATAACCGAAGCGCTCACAGATTACTGTTTAAACCGCTACATCTCCCAGCCTAGCGAATTTTCAAGAAACCCCGGCAAAAAGCGGATTGCCTATTTTCAAGGCCCCCCAGGCACGGGCAAATCCGAGGCTGCTAAATTGATTGCTAAAAGCTTGAAGTTGCCCCACACGCTGATATCGCTTGCGGAAGCAACCGGCGGTCAAAGAGGCGTCGAGAAATTGACAGGTACCCGCGAAGGATGGGGACATGGTGATCCAGGCCTTATTGCTGACGCCATTATGGGAAGAGGCGGAAATCAACCATCGGTCATGAACAAGGTACTGATCCTGGATGATGTGGATCGTGTCCTGAATAGTGATGACAAAGACAATCCGCTGAAGGCGTATATGCTTTTATTGGCTGATCCAGAAACCAAAGAGCTTGACCATCCTTATTTCAATACTCAGATCGATATTTCTAATTTGATCATCATTGCAACGGGAAATTTCGATATAATCGACGAAGCGCAGAGAAAAAGATTCGACATATTTTACTTCCATGGCTTTGAGCCCGACGACAAATTCCGACTCGTGATGGAAGTATTTGTTCAGGGCTATATCGACAACATGAGACCAGAATTGCAAAAGTATGCAACGCTCACCGATGACGATAAACAAAATTTGAGAAGAATGGTGGACGAAGATAAAGATCCAGGTCTGCGCACTATTTTGCCGCTGGCTGAAGGCTACATCATCAAAAAAGTCAAAGCAGCGCTGCAGCCAAATGTCGGAAGTTCCAACAATAACCCGTGTGAAAAAAACACTTAGCTGGTCGTTGTTAATTTGGACGCTTTCCGCACAGCCACTTGGCGCTTGGGATAGCCATTTTCTGCTCACGTTTGCGGCGTTGAAAAACATGCCTGAGATTGCCGCTGCGCCGGATGTCCACGTCGAGACACTGGCGTCTTTTGTTGCGGCAGAAAAAGTAGGCTTGGCAAAAGTGCTCGCAGAGAATGAAGCCTGGGCGAATAAGCATGTGCCGACTTACCCGCACTTACCCGCGCAGCTTGCGTTTAGCAGCGCGCACCCGGCAACAGCGACATTGCAAAACGCGTTCTTGCAAAGCATTCGCGTCAAACCCGATTTGCCATTTGCATTGTTTTTGCAGTACCCACCAGGTTCAACGCACCGCATCCGACATTCCCTCTCCCTCGGGAACATCATGCTCGGCCCCCTCGTCGCTGACTTCTCGGGGCGCGTTGCAAAGGGCCGCGTCGAGGCTGTTTACCCATCAGACAAAGTGCCTGCGCTCGAGGTGATTGCAACAGCTGCCGATGAACCCGACTACGGGCTCGACATTGGTCTTTGGCAAGATAACCACACGCCCTATGGCGATATCTATGGCTTTGGCGAACAGCCCTTTGGTAACCCGACAATATTTTTCTCTAGCCAAGCGCCATTTCACATGGGCTTCTTTCACGAATCGTCGTTGCTCTACATGCTTGCAGGTTTCTTAAAGCGCTGCTATCCGGAATATCGCATTCACACCTACCTGGCACTCTCTCGTTATGCATTTCGCTCGGGGCATCCCTATTGGGGTTATCGCTTTCTCGGATGGGCCATTCATCATGTCCAAGACTTGACGCAGCCTTACCACTCAACGGTCGCTCCTGGAACACACACCGCATATTTGATTTTTGTAAACGCTCTCAATAGCATTGGCATTACGTCGCCTCGGAAAGCGGTGGTGCAAAAAGTGACACAGGAGCATTTAGCATTGGAAGACTATTATTTTCGACTGCTACAAGCAGATTTTGCCAACCCTGCGCCATCGAAGATGATGCAAGCTTTGATGAATGCCAGGCATGATTTTCACTATCCACGTTATGACGATTCATACCCGAGAGATGTCGTCGCAAAAGAGTCCCATGCACGCGCAGCGCACGCAGACAGGCTCATGCAAGAGCTGGACAGCATGGGTGAATCGATCGGATCTCACACCCGTAACGTTGTGCGATATGCCACCTCTAGTTGGCCTCTGCGACCTTCGGAGCCTTGCCCAACAAGAAGAGATCAGCTGTCTGTTTGTCCTTCAGCTCCGCAATGATCTTGTTGAAGAAAGATACTTTCTCATCGGCTGCACCATATCTAAAGCAGGCGTAGGGAATTTTTAATCTCTTCAAAACTGCATCCATGTCTTTGACATTTTTTTCACGGTCATCAACAAAAACAATTTTCTTAGGCGTATATCCCACTACTTTCAGAAATTTCTCAAGCACAATTCCCTTGTCGTTCGTATCACCAACAAATAGCACCCCTCGCTCGAAGATGGCATCTTCTGGCAATCCAAAAGTATCTCGCGATAGGACTGCTTTTTCGTTTGCCACGCTATGATTTGAGAAATCAACTCCAATCGAATTGATTTGCTTTTGAGTTGTTTGCATCACCGCTGTCGAGCGGGCAGTAAGAGCCATCGTTCGAATTTTTTTGGCTTGTTGCTGTTTGACAATTGCAGGCGTGTCTTTTTCGACGGGTTGCACCTGAATCTCGCTTTGCGATAGATTCCAAACTCTGTCTGCTTCTTTCAGTGCCTCGGTCGCATTGAGGCCATTGAGCTCATAGATCCGGAGCAAAAAGTCAAAGTGCTCATGGCTTCCCAAATATCCCGTCGGCCGATACAGCGTATTATCCAAGTCCCAAATCACCAAGGTACCAGGCTTCACCTCAGCGACAATGTCGCGCATATTTTTGATTTCATAGATCTGCGCAAAGCTTGCCCAGGCAAAAAGTTGAATGCTTAATAGAAAAACACTTCTGAAAATGACTTGTTTTATCAACGCTGGCTCCTTTACACTGTCATTGCCGGAGCAAGGGCCCTTGGTCAATTGCCTAATCGAGCCTTCGCACAACAAATAAATCCGGGCACAGCAGCGCATCAGCATTGGGATTGGTTGACCTAATCCCTTTTAACACTCTGCCTGCAAATCGCTGGCCACTGTCAGGCGCGGGAGAGAGAATGCGCACCATTTCAAATCGGCTCCCAGCGATGGGGATCACATATGGCTCCGCAGGATTACGCATTCTGAAGCCAAGGTCTTGCAAAAAAGCATAAATAACGTTGTCTTCTACATAAAGTCTTCCACCGACTTTAAGCGCTTTCAAGTACTTCAGCATGAGGCCAACCCTCCCCCTGATGTGCTTAGAGAATCTAAGGCGTGACTGAGCGAAAGCAACGCAAACATAAAATCCACCGAATTCTCGTCGATTTCAAAGGACCGAAAATCAGCTTGGATGCTCTCAAAAGCCCTGGGGGCGATTCTCGGTGGAACTCCCCTTAAAAACGTCTCCAGCATTCTTCTATATGTTTCTTCATCAAAACCAAAATTGCCTTCCCGATCGACAACACTTTGTGCCAGAGAAAAATCGTAAACGCTGGACGGAAGAGCATTCAGAACGCTTGCGGACGCGTCCACGACTATAAAGCGATAGCCGGCAAAGAAGCGGAGAAGCTCATGCATGAACGGTGAAAACGTCGACGTCGTTAATCCAGTTCCGCTAGGGATAAGGCCAGCCCCGAGGTTAACCAGCGTTCCAGAAGTTGGGAGACTAGGAAGCTCCTGCAAATGTCTATTCAAATGTGGGTAGCGCAACGGCATGGTGTGCTTAACCGTCGCAGTCAGGCTTTTAGTGCGCTCACCGATCGATCCTTTTTGGCATCTCGGCAAGCACTTCTGCTCCGTTGACGGGCGATGATACGGCGAACCATTGTCATCGCCAAGGATGAGATGATCATTTTGTTTGAAAGTAATTTGCCTCGGTAAATTACTTGCCACCACATATATTGCCGTTCCCACGACCGCTGCAGCTATGATAAATTTCTTCGCCGATCTCTCCGTTTTTCTCTCTCCATTTTTCGCGCCTTCTTCAATCAATTGAGATTTGACGTCGCCACATAAAAGACAACAAAAAATTATTCTCGATAATACGTTATTCATGGACAGTCTCCGCCGCTAACGTAAAACAAAACCACGCCTTTGCAATCCGCATCCGCATGCCATTTTTTGCATCTTCGTTTTTCGATTGACTACGTCGATAAATGTACTATGTTAGCTTCTCGACTAAATCGTTTTTCACAGTTCACAGCGAGGTGCCTTATGGTACTTTCGAGTCGAGTGGTTGCGCTCACATTAGCGCTCTTTAATACATCTTCGTCATATTGCGGACCGATTCATTTTGCAGCAGGCCAAATGCTACGAATCTACTCGCTTGCCACAGCGATAGATTTTTCTGAAATCGAAAATCCGCCGGAAGAACCGCGCGTTTTGTCGTCGAGACGCGATGATCCCGAACCGGGCAAGCATGAGCCCGAGGAGCCACATTCCGAAGAAGAAGAGGAAAAGGAGGAAGAAAAGGAGGAAGAAAAAGAAGAAGAAGTTGAAGAACCTGGAAAAAAAGTCCGCAGGAAAAAAAGGCGGCCCCTCACACTGCCTTAGCAATCCAGGATATACAGTGTCCATCGGGGTTAATCGGCCCCTTCACAACCTGGCAACCACCGCAATTCCCAGTCTTTGGCGGTACAACAAACAAACGACAGTTTTGACATTTCTTATCGGCGTAGGGCGAATGCTCCACATATTTCAAGGCTTCACGCGCGGTGCGCTCTGCGGGCGGCAAAAGACTCACATCGGTGCAGTTTAATTCCTGCGGCTTCTTCTTGCAGCTGAGCAAGCTCGCACCAACTACAATTGTCGCACCAGCCAGCATCGCACTCTTCAAAAGTCCTCGTCGTGTGAAAGTAATCTCGTCCATACATCGCTCCCTTTAAAGAGGAGAGTGCCGTATCGTGTTTGACGCACCATTGCAAACTCGTTTAGACTCAAGAGATGGAGAACGAGTTTCTAAAAGCCTTAGGTGAAGGATTCCACGCTTCGTTCTTGCAGTTCATCAAAGATAAAGACCAAGCAGCGGCTCCAAAGAAACGCGCAAAATCCCGCTTAACGCGTCCCAAGCCCGCCGACATTGAAGCAACCATTGACCTGCATGGTATGACCACCGAACGTGCACGAAACTCACTCCTGGCGTTTCTACGCGTCGCTAGACAAAAAAAACAACGTTGCGTTTTAATTATTCATGGCAAAGGAAGCGGGAAGGTGAAGCAAGAAGTCCTGCATGTTCTGCGCGAGCATGCAGGCGTATCTCATTTTAGCAAGGCGCCGTTAAAATCAGGCGGTGATGGGGCCACCATCGCTGTGCTAAAGGGTGGGCCCTCGTGAGCTACTTTCTTTTGGCTCGCTCATAACTCATTTGCTGGCTACCCACGGAGAGTTCGCCCATCACGCCCTTTTTCGGCATCAAAAATACAGCAACTCCGTCTTTGTAAGCAGCTTCAGACGCCGAACCTCTCTTCAATGCAACCCCGGAAGCTTGCGCACTCAGCTGCGCCTTGCCCTTCTTTAAGTCGGCAAAAGCAGTCTTATTTTCAAAAAACACAATTTCCCTATAGCTTTGCCCACCAGCTTGCAGGCCAGCGCTCACTTTTGTCAGCTCTGAATAACCAACTAACGAAAACTGGCCATCTGAACCCTTTTCGTAGACCAGCCCCTTACCATGGGCTCCTCCAACAATTAGGGCACCTTCACCTACCGACGGATAGATCACATAGGCGCAAGATTTATCGAAGAATTTCTTTATGGAAGGATCTTGTTTCTGGATGGCTGTAATTGCCTCCGCTGCATGGTGCATATCAGCTTTCGATACAACTCTTTCTTTCATCGCATCAGATGCAACCAAAGATGTACTTGCTAGCAACAACAATGAAACAGCAAAACTTGATATCGTTTTCATAACTACCTCCTGTGGTCCACAATTGTAAAACAAAAACAAGTTTTATTGCAACATGTGCGCCATTACAAAAGAAGCGTTACTTCGTGTTTATTTTGAAGAAGGTGAATCACACGCGCACCCGGGATAGCCTTGAATCGCCCGATAACTTCCAGGTTTGTCGCGCCTTGCAATTTGATGGTGACAATCATCCGCTTGGCCTTTCCCGAATTGAGCCAAGCCATGATGAGATGGTACGAACGCTCAGGATAGCAAGCTACGTCGCAAAGCAACCAATCCACCGCTGTTTTCAAGTTCGCCGGGTTTAGCGCAAAAGCACTTTGTTTGAGAAATGTGACGTTAGGCAACTGCGCAATACGCGGCTCAAGTGGCGCTTTGTCCACTGCTGTCACGTTCACGCCTAGCGATTGCATCACATACGTCCAGCCCCCGGGCGATGCGCCAAGATCGATCGCCGTCTCTCCCTGTGCGGGATAGCACCCATATAGAGCGAGCGCTTCCCACAGTTTCAAATACGCACGGTTCGGCGGATTCTCCTTGTCCTCAATAAACTGAAAATCACCGAGCGGCGGATCTTTCCAGCGCTCCTGCGCATAGACCAGCGTGTTTTTGTCTAGCAGGCTGAAGCAGCCAATCTGCGGCAGTGGTGTGCTGATGGGAAAAGACTGCTTGAGGTTTGGTAGCTTTCGCAATTGCTCCGCGATTAAGTGTGATCGACGAATGCTCTCGACGGGATTCAGAAACCAGTACTTTCCTGCGGCACGCAAAATACGCACTGCCTCGGAGATAGATTCAAACTTGACGATCTGCGCGCGAAACCAAATATCCGAAGCAAAACAAATATCTCGCTTCTCCTGCGTGGAAAACACCAGATTACCGGCCACAGATGAAACATCGCCCAGCTCTTGGCACAGCGCGCCAAGGTAATCTGGATGTGCGATATAAACAGTCAGATCTGTCACCAAATTCCCGACCCCGAAGTAGCACAGCTACTCCACACACCAAGTGGCCTCCCAACCATTGTCAATGCTCCTCTTTGTTGAGCGTAATGAAGGGATAAAGCTTGAAACATGCGCATTGCTATTACTTCTTGCTCTTTGACAGCATGAAAAACCGTTTGCAAGAACCCAATCATACCATTAACCATTCCGAAAAGTGCTGCTTCATCGATGGGATCAGCGGGTATTCTACGCACACCGTCAACTGCATTCACATATGCATCACGCACGCGCTGAACTCCATTCATGCGTGTGTGACCAACATGGAGTTCCCGCACCATACAAAGAAGCAGCGCCAGTGCATTGCGTTCGCGCCCAGCTGCACGTGCTGCAGCAAACGCAGTTCTACCATTGTGATCCAACGCGTGCATACTTCCTCCAAATCCTGCAAGCAAGAAGATCATTAAGGGGCGATCGGTATGCATGGCAAAAAGATGGAGCGCTGTTTGACGAAGTGGGGTTAGACGTCCCACCGCAAAAGGAAGAATCGACGCCATACCAGTTAAAGATGCATGATGCAGAGAATCTTCAATAATGCTTTGCTGCGAAAGGGCACCAAAACGCAGACTCGCAAAGACGCGTGGATCGAGATTGAGAGCGACTTCCTCACGCACAAAGCTATGCTCCACCTCGGCAGGCGGCGTAACAGTTGCCGCTAGATTCTGGTTAAGTAGAGGAGTAAGTTCTGCCAACACTCTACTAACGGCCGCATCATCGCGAATGTCTTGGCCACGATTTTGTGCGCGCATGACAGCGCAAACCAATAAAAGCGTGACCATTTGATGATTGCCTGCTGCAAGGGCAATTGCAAAAGGCGTTCTTTGCTGTGCATCTATTGCATACAAATCCCCGCCGTCTGCTAGCAGCGCCTGTGCAGCCCATCTGTTGCCAAACCGAACGGCGTCATGCAACGGTGTTGCTTGAGAGATCTGCGACAGAAGTAAAACCGTACCAAATAAAAGATAGTGGCGCATCATTGACTACTCGACTCATAAAAAGAACCGAGGCTAGTGCCACCCAAATGCTGTGTCAATGGCGCTGCAAAGCTGCAATCGCCATGATTTGCGGATTAAAGCTGCCATCCGGCATGCGTGCACGTAACCCACCACGGTTCTGTACGGCGAGCTGGAGGATTAATTCAACCATGTGCTGCAAAATTGTTGGGTGCTGATAAATTGGGTTTCCAGCTTCGCCGAGCGCTTGAAGGGCCATCCGAACAGCGATAACGTCGTTCTGCTCGACGCCAAAACCATACATAAAAGCGCGCGTCAGCAAATAATAGTCTTCAGGAGTGAGAGTTTCGCCATGCAGCATTCGCTGATTGTTATAAGCCTGCTGCTCTGCTTCAAAGCGCAGCTCGTTTCGCAAAAACCTTATCGCCCTGTGGTCTCTATCGGCACGGGAGTACGCGAAAACGATCCTCTCCCTTAAAAAATGCTGTAAAGCACCCTCGGGGCCGCGCGAGCGCCCATATAACATCCAGTACCGGTCGGCGATGACTTCCCAGTCCTGTTCAGTCACGGCAAGTTGCTCTGCACGCCTACACCAGAAGAGCAGCGCACCTCCCTCTCGGATGGGGTATCTTAAAATCCAAGCAAGATCCACAAGATCCAGCGCCTCACCTAAGGTGACTTCTATCACCTGCGTGCTGTCGTACTCAGACTCCGTTCCAAATAAGGTAAGCCCACCACGACCCGCTCTCGCCAAACCCAGCAAGCGGCGTGCCATCCGCTCACGACCAACGCTATAGTCGGTGCTTTGATTTGGAGCCATCGCGATATCAAGCGCCGCTCTGGCGTCTCTCGCATCTTGCGCGCTTCGGTCCTCATCGGCAAGCACAAGCGCGGGCGCAGCTGGCCTCAACAGCACATGGCTTAGACCACCATCACTTACTTTCATCGCGAGTGGCGATGAACAGAATAAGAGAGTGAACAAAATTAAATTGAGTAGAGTATGAACTTTAGGTCGCATATGAGCCCTCGCCTGGAGCTCGTAATGCGCGCGAAATCAATTCTCAATGGACTGTGGCGAAAATTGAGAAGGCGCACCGGTTATGTGTAGCGGTACGCGTATCACATTTTCGCTGATATATACCAGCCTCAGCGGCGTGTCTTGATCACTTATGTCGAGTAAATTCAATTCAGGAATATCGATGTAACCCCTCTCCCAGCTTTTATCGGAAATACGAATTCTATAACGACCAAAAGGAAAATCGGGATCTTTGGCGGGTAAAAATTGAATCTCAAATCCCGCACTTCGCAGATAAGATTCCAAACGCGAAAACTCCTCTTTGTCCGGCCGCACGGGTCTGCCTGGGTTTGGGCTCTTGCGACTATTTCCGTCCTTGCAATTCGGCTTCCTTTTCGCAGATCTCAAATTTTGCAGGTTTCCAAGTATCACCTCGATAGTGGTTGAACTCGTGGCCACGAATCGTGCTCTGAATCGTCTCCTGCAATTGACGCTCGCAGATCTTAGCTTGCCTATCTAGTCGGGTAACTTCCGAAAGAGCAACGCGCATTGGCGCAACAACAATTGGATCTCCAGAGTTCACGATGTTCCCGGGCTTCAAGATATCAGTGCAGGAGCCCCCAGTAATGCAGGGCTGTCCCTCGCCTACAACGCGGTGATCGAAATGCGCAAGCCAATCCAAATCGGGAACAGAAACTTTCAGCTCAATGCTGCCATAGCCTCTCGCCGTGCAAAACACTGTTTGATCATTGAGCTCAAGCGCCACCCACGTCGTGCTATCTTTTAAAACACGCGTTGATTCCACTGGCTCTGCCAAGACCTGAAAATGAACCGACAAAATTGCCAACATGATGATTTTTTTCATTTGCTCTCCTTGTGACACTCAAATTAGGTGTTCTCTCGCTAAGAGTAAAATCGATAGTCTCTATGTTTGTGATAGCCAAAAATTATGCTTCCTTCTCACTCAGACATTTCGTATTTTCTCGAGGTCGCGACCACGCAGAATATTTCTCGCGCGGCAGAACGTCTCGGTATCACGCAACCATCGCTCAGCATGGCACTAAAACGGCTGGAATACGCGCTCGGAATAGAGGTTCTCATCCGTAAAAAATCTGGCGTGGAGCTCACAAAATCAGGGCGGCATTTTGCACAAGAGGCTGCGAATTTAATTCGTGAGTGGGAGTCCCTCAAAGCCAGCGTTCTAGGACACGCTCATGACCTTGCTGGACGCTTTAGCATTGGCTGCCACGTTTCCGTAGCCAGCTATTCTTTACCGACCATACTCCCCAAGTTGCTCGACAAATATCCGCAAATCGAGATCCAACTCAAGCATGACTTATCTCGAAAAATTACCGAAAGCGTCATTTCTCATCATTTAGATTTTGGCATCGTCGTGAACCCTGTTTTTCATCCAGACTTAGTTATTCACCATCTCTGCGAAGACAAAGTCACGCTATGGGACAACACCGGTCAATACAGCAACATGCTCATCTATGATCCTGACCTTCTACAAGCGCAATTTATTCTGCAGAAACTGGAAGCTAATAACATACGCTTTAAAAGGATAGTGACCTCGTCAAGTCTCGAACTTATCGCAGACCTAGCGAGTACGGGCATGGGAACCGCTATTCTCCCAACTCGCATTGCGGCTCGCAACAAAACAATACTGAGACATTGCATACCCAATGCCCCTTCTTTCAACGACAAAATCTGTTTCATTTACCGGGCCGACAGCCAGCGTACGGCTGCATCCAAGGTTATTGTCCAATCGATAAAAGAAGCGATTTTCTGATTTCTCACTGAGCTTGCATAAAATTACGCTCACGAGATATCCTGGACCAACAGTTTACCATCGGTGGTTTCGTGATTGCTAAATTGGGAGCCATAACAACAGCCTTTCTCCAGGAACTCTCGAGCCTCGTATGGATGGCACGTGAGACTGTTGCAGAGGTCTATGAACGCATCTCGACCAAGAAATCCCCGTTTCGATTGACGGATTTTTTCGTTCAAACAGACCGCGTCGGAATGGGCTCTGTTTTCTTGGTCTCGCTCGTTTCGATCTTTGTCGGCCTGACCTTGGCCCTTCTGACCGGCTACCAACTTGAACGTTTTGGCATGGTGATGCTCGTGCCTATCACGGTGGTCATCTCTTTCACCCGTGAGATGGGGCCACTGCTGACAGGCATCGTCCTTGCCGCACGCGTTGGGGCATCGTACACGGCGGAATTAGGAACAATGACCGCCTCCGAAGAAGTGGAAGCGATAGAGGGAATGGGAATCGGCCCATTGCGCTATCTCGTCACACCACGTTTCCTCGCCATTTTTTTTATGACGCCCTGCCTTTCCGTAGTGGCAATTGTCTCAGGCATTGTAGGTGCAGCGTTCATTTCAAATCTCTCGTTGGATCTCAATTTCTCCTACTTTTACGACCAGACCATGGACAGTCTTTTGGTCAAGGATGTCATCTCAGGCATGATCAAGAGTTTTCTCTTTGGGGGAATCATCGGCTGGATCGCCTGTTTCAAAGGCCTGGCAGTGCGCGGAGGAGCAGCGGGGGTAGGTACTGCAACAACCTCCAGCGTCGTGACTGCTGTGACAACAGTGATCGGTTGCGACACGCTCTGCAACATTTTCATGGTCTCGGTATTCAAATGATCACGCAACAAGAAACCTTGCTGGAAATGCACAACGTGAAATTTCGCTACGCGGATCACGTCGTAATGAATGGCCTGAATCTCTCACTCAAATCACAAGAAACACTGGTCGTCATGGGCCCAAGTGGCGGCGGTAAAAGCACACTTCTGCGTCTCTTGCTGGGTATTTTGAAAGTCGATCACGGATCAATCCGATTTAAAGGAAAGGACATCACCAAACTCAACCGCCATGAATTAAACGAAATGCGTTCGAGTATTGGCATGGTGTATCAATATTCAGCACTGATGAGCTCCATGAACGTGCACGACAACATTGCTCTTCCCTTGCGGGAGTTGTCAAAAAAAACGGCCAAAGAAATCGATAAAATCGTCGATGCCAAGCTCGAATTGGTTGGCCTCAAAGACATCAAAGAACAACTGCCCTCCGAGCTTAGCGGCGGAATGAAAAAACGTGTCGGTCTCGCGCGCGCCATGGCTTTGGAGCCTACTCTTATTCTCTTCGATGAACCATCCTCTGGCCTAGATCCCATTAACAGCGTGCTTATCGATGATCTCATCGTCGCGTTGCGGGAAGAACACAAAGTGGCATCGATTGTCGTCACCCATACGATGCCTAGCGCATTTCGCATTGCTACATCCATGGCCATGTTACACGATGGGAAGATCGTTGAGGAGGGATCTCCAGCTGACTTTCGTCAGTCAAAGAATAGATTCGTCCACGAATTTCTTTCTGCGTATTTGACGCATGGTCACGCCAAGGAACCCAAACATGCAAATTCATAAAAACGAAGTCACAACTGGCATCTTGACCCTGGTCACCCTCGGGATCGTCATCGCCATCTTGCTGGCCATTGGAATACCGGGCGTCATTTCCAAGGTGAACACCTATCGGATCTATTTCGACAATGCTTCTGGCATACGCCCAGGAGCGCCGGTGCTCTTGGCAGGCAACGAGATTGGCAAGGTAAGCGCCGTGTATACGCCAGTTCCTGTAGAAAAACGCCCTAAGGGTCATGGGAATTATGAGGCCGCCATCGACGTCAAAGTCGATCACACCGCACGCGTTTACAATGACGTGACGGTGCACCTGAAGCAGCAAACGCTCATGGGTGTCAGAGTCATTGATTTTTTTAAGGGAGACGAAAAAAGCGGTTTGGCACCTAATCACACCGAGTTTGTTGGTGAGCGCATACCGGATGTAGGAGAATCTGTGACAGATGGCTTAAAGCAACTTGCTGGTCCTGGCTCAGATCTAGCTGCTACACTCAAAAATGCGCGCGAGTTCACCGATGTGATTAAACGTGAACCATGGCGGCTGTTATGGCCCGCTACCAAGAAATTTCCGGAAGATGAAAAGAAAGAAAAGGCGCATAAAAAACAATAACGAATGCGTCCTTTTATTTGGGATTGCTAATAATTTTGCGCAGCGCATCTATCGTTTTTTTCTGTGCCTCCGTAAGAGTGCCTGGTTTCTTTTGCTCTCGCTCGGCCATGGCGTTCACCAGTGCGTTGGTCACGCTTTGCCAAATAAGCCGAGTTGTGCTGCCGACTGCTTGTGGATCGTTGACATGCTTTTTCAGCGTATCTTCCAGCCGATCCATGATTTCAGCATCGCTCCATGATCGCAGCGATTCTTCGGTGACATCCGCGGGCTTTACAGCCGGCGCTCCTTCGGATGCATTCGCCAGCACGTTCGCCCGACGCTCTTTTAGCATGGCAACTTCAGCGGTTTGTTTTTGAAATGTGTCTTCCAGCTTTTTGAGATTGGATTCTTGCGCAACGATCTTGGCAGGAATTTCTTCTTGCTGGAGCTTTAGTGATCGCAGTTGCTCTCTGGCGTTTTCGACAGCCGAGCGGGACGTTTCCAGATTTTTTTGTGCAGCGTCGAGAGCCGTAAAGTCTTCTTTGAGAGTTACCATAATCGCATCCTCCTAAAATCAAGCCAAGTTTTGCTCTTTCATCATATCAGTAAGACCTAGCTATAAAAGGAAAAAATATCATGAGACTCTTCTTGGCGCTTTCGATCAGCATGCTTTCACTGTCTGTTTTTGCCACCGCGCCGGACAATAGTTCCCACATCGTGTGGCCATCAACGAAGTAGCTTATCTGTGTGCTGCCCGGCAAGGTGACGCAGCGTGTCCAATCTCCTCCTCGGGCCGGATCTATTTCACAGAACACGTGCCAAATGTGAGCGTGGAAGCTGGTAGTTCTTCTTCGCCTAGCGTCGTTTTGCTCCATAACGCTGGTAGCCTCGACCGGCGCCAGGGAGATGCCGCCCGCCGACTTCTACAGCTGGTGCAGACCCTGTGCGCGGTCTCTTAATCAATCCTTCGAGTTCCTTTGGCCACGGCGCTTCAACAGTCACCCTTTCTCCGGAAACTGGGTGATTGAAGGCAAAACGAAATGCGTGTAACGCGATGCGGCCAATGGGGTCGCTCTTAGCACCATATTTGACATCGCCAACAATCGGGCACCCGAGATCCGACAGATGCACGCGAATCTGGTTTTTTCGGCCTGTCTCGAGTCGCACCTCAACCAGGCTAAACCCCGGCATTTGCGACAGCACGCGATAATGCGAAATCGCATGTTTGGTGTTTGGCCCCTCGGTCGTCGAATATACTTTTAGCGCGCTATTTTCTGCCAACCAGCTCTCAATCTTGCCTTCCTTTTGCTTGGGTGTACCTTCGACTAGCGCGTAGTAAAGTTTGTCGTTATTACGCCAGTCGTCTTCGAGTCGTTTTTGTATATCGAGCGATTTGGCGAAGATCATAACTCCTGAAACCTCGCGATCGAGACGATGCACCAAAAATGCACGCTCTCGACCTTCCGAAATCTCCCGGACATAAGCATTGACGAGCTTGTGAAACGTTTTAGAATTTTCATTTTCCCGATTAACCGAGAGAATTCCTGCAGGCTTCACTGCAATCAATACGTATTGGTCATCATACAGGATCTCAAATGGGGGTTTTGTGCGCGGATGTGTATTCTTCTTTATTATTTCAACTACTTGACCAGCTTCGATCATCTCATCTGCACGCACAACCATCTGGCCATCGATTTGAACAAAACCGTGTTTGAGGAGTTTACGCGCTTTTGTTGTTGATGATAAACGAAGCGACTTGAGGAGGAGGGCAAGAATCGGCATTTGCTCGGTGGCAGTAATTTTCATTGGCCTGCTTGTACCATATTAATTTTACCTCTGGTATTCTGGCCTACATGAAAAAATACACCCGCATAAACTTGTGTCTGTTGGTTGTTTTTCTTTCAAACGTGGCTTTGGCCGACACCGTTCAACAATCGATAAAAAAAGCGAATCTCGGTTGGCGAGCCAAAGAGTCATGGCTAACGCGACTATCCAAGAGAGATTTTCGAAGATTGCTCGGTCAACAAAAGCCACCGACTGGAACCTTGAATTTTGAACCTATCGGGCCTGAATCTGTGGAAATTCCAAGCGCCTTAGATTGGCGCAACAATAACGGTGTCAACTGGTTAGGCCCTGTTATGAATCAAGGAAATTGCGGAAGTTGTGTCGCGTTTTCAGCGGTGGCAACGCTCGAGGCCCGGTATGCGATCGCCGCAGGGCTCCCGTGGCTGCATCCCACCTTCTCTCCCCAATCACTGTTCGCATGTGGTGGTGGAGGCTGCGATGCAGGTTGGATGGCCGATCAAGCCGCAGATTATCTGCAAAATACGGGGATACCAGATGAGGCTTGCGCTCCTTACACCTCCGGCTCCACCGGCGTAGACGGGGTATGCAGCACGCAATGCAGCGACGCGAGTGCGAGAAGCGTAAAAATCGCCGGCTACACCATGCCTTCCAGCGGTGGTGGAAGTGCCGATGCTGTCAAGATGGCGTTGAAGAATGGCCCACTCGAGACAACACTGACAGTTTATGCCGATTTCGTTACCTATAGCAGCGGCGTTTACAAGCACGGGAGTGGCGACGCATTAGGTGGACATGCCGTGAGTATCGTAGGCTACGATGACGTCAAGCAAGCTTGGCTTATCCGCAATAGCTGGGGCCAGGAGTGGGGCGAAAAGGGTTTTGCCTGGGTAAGCTATCAGGATGATTCTGGCGTGGGCTCCGAAACTTGGGCGTATGACATTCAACCGGCATCGGCGAATCTGTCCGTTGCAACGCCTTCCGACAAGCAGTATGTTTCGGGCAATACAAGCTTGGAAGCCTCTGCCAAAGGGCTCTCCGCAAGCGACGTTGCGGCGGTACAATTCCACGTCATCGACAACAACCAACAAGAAGTTCTTGCACCAGCGTGCGTGACTTCAACTGAGCAGGGCTGCATGGCCCCGTTTGACACGACCAAGATAGCTGAGGGGCGCTATGAAATTTTTGCTCAGACAAACGGTGTGAAATCCCAGGTCAGAGAGTTTTATGTCATTAACAGTGTGCCTGTCATGGGTCTTTCGTTTGATCCTGCTGACGGGACAGATCTAACGCAGCCGCAAAACGATAGGCCGGAATTCTTAGTACACGCGCAATTCTCACCGGTACCGATTCAGCATCTTGAACTTCGAGTGATTGATGCGAATGGAAAAATCGTATCCGTCAAAACCAATGACGATGTGTTAAACGAGATGACAATGGGATGGCGAACGATGACTGTTGCAGACGGGCAGTACCAGATTCTCTTTCACGGCGAGACAACTTATAAGGGCAAAGTCTACACCGTCGACTCCAACGCGGCTTCCATCACCGTGCAGAACTAAGATTTCCCTCTCCCGCTCGCGGGAGAGGGACCAAGGGTGAGGGTGGGAAGCAGCGCTAAGCGTCTTCTTTGAAATATTCTGCATAGCCAACTTGGTGATCAATCATTTGCGCGTCTTTGAATTCAAAGACGCGATTGCTCACCGTCTGCGCAAAATACTGATCATGCGTTGCCAACAGCACAGTCCCCGGAAAAGCCACCACAGCATTATTCAACGCCGTAATCGCCTCAAGATCCAAGTGATTGGTAGGGCCATCGAGCACCAACACATTGGGCCCCAAAAGCATCATCCTCGCCAACATGCAACGTACTCTTTCGCCACCCGAAAGTACGTTGACGCCCTTCAGTGTTTCTTCGCCGGAAAAAAGCATGCGCCCGAGGAAGCTGCGAATAAAATTCTCCGATTTATCCTCCGAAAATTCGCGCAGCCAATCGATGAGGTTGTGCTCTTTACCATCAAAATAAGCGTTATGATCTTTTGGAAGATAAGCTTGATTCGTCGTCACTCCCCATCGGAAATTGCCCTCGTCTGCCTCGATTTCTCCCATGAGGATTTGAAAGAGAGTAGTTTTGGCAATCTCATCTTGCCCAACGAAAATTGCCTTGTTCCCTCTTTTGACGGAAAACGAAATGTCATTGAGAATTCTCTGGCCGTTGATAGATTTAGAAATCCCCTGCACTTCAAGCAAAATATCGCCCGCATCTCTCTTCTGCTGAAAAAGAATATTGGGACGCTTACGGGTAGAGATAGGCAATTCTTCCAGCGTCAACTTTTCGAGTTGTTTCTTTCGCGAAGTCGCTTGGCTCGACTTGGATGCATTGGCACTGAAGCGTTGAATGAAAGATTCGAGGTCCTTGGCTTTCTCTTCTTTTTTCTTGTTTTCATTGCTGCGCAACTCGAGCGCTAACTGGCTCGACTGCTGCCAAAAGTCGTAGTTACCGACATAAAGCTTGGCCTTGCCATAGTCGATATCGACCATGTGCGTGCAAATTTTGTTTAAGAAGTGACGATCGTGAGAAATAACAATCACGGTATTTTGGAAGTTGAGCAAATAATCTTCCAACCAACGAATCGACTTGTCGTCCAAGTGATTGGTTGGCTCATCCAGCAACAAATTATTGGGCTTACCAAAGAGCGCCTGCGCGAGCAGTACTTTGACTTTTTCCGAATCTTTCAGCTCTTTCAGCTGCTTTTGTAAAAGCGCCTCACCAATTCCAAGCCCGTTCAGTAAAGTTGCCGCATCGGTTTCTGCTTCCCAACCACCGAGAGTAGCGAATTCAGCTTCCAGCTCCGCAGCCCTGTTGCCATCGGCCTCAGAAAAGTCGGGTTTTGCATAAATAGCGTCTTTTTCTTTGGCAACAGCATCAAGCTTTTCATTGCCCAGCAAGACCGTCTGCAGCACGGTTTCTTCCTGGTAGCGAAACTGGTCCTGCTTCAAGACAGAAAGCGTTTCGCCGGGGGAAATATGCACTTCGCCCGAAGAAGGCTCTTGCTCACCCGAGAGAATTCGCAAAAATGTCGACTTTCCAGCCCCATTTGCGCCAATGATTCCGTAGCAGTTCCCATCAACGAATTTGATGTTCACATCTTCGAATAACTTTCTACTGCCAAAAAATAGGCCTATATTGCTGGTGCTTATCATATAGGCAATACAATAACGAAATAGAAATAAAAGGCAATGGCATGCAGACGCGACTGAACAAGCACATCAGCGAAACCGGCATCTGCTCCCGAAGGGAGGCGGACAAGCTGATCGAGCAGGGAAAAGTGACGGTGAACGGTGTCAAAGCTCTCATGGGCACCAAAGTCACTTCTGCGGATGACGTCAAAATAAATGGCAAGCCCATCAAAGAAAAAGAAAAGCCGATTTACATTGCGCTCAACAAACCTGTGGGAGTTACCTGCACCACCGACAGAAAAGACAAAGACAACATCGTCGATTTCATGAAACATCCGAAGCGGATTTTCCCGATTGGTCGGCTGGATAAAGCATCCGAGGGATTGATTTTTTTGACCAATGACGGTGACATCGTCAATAAAATATTGCGCGCTGGAAATCTCCACGAGAAGGAATATGTTGTCACTGTGGACAAGCCGATTACCGCGGCGTTTCTTAAAAAAATGAGCGGTGGTGTTCGTATTTTGGAGACTGTGACGCAGCCATGTGTTGTGGAACAAATGGGAAAGAACAGCTTTAGGATTATTTTGGTGCAAGGACTAAACAGGCAAATCAGAAGAATGTGCGAAGTGCTCGGATACGAAGTGATCAAGCTTAAACGCACACGCATTATGAATGTGACATTGGCGGGCATTGCGCCTGGAAAGTGGCGTTATTTGACACGTGACGAAGGAGAGACGCTCAATCGTTTGGTTGCGGGCTCAGTGAAGACTGAAGAGGCATCTACTAAGCGCCTACATTTATCCCATTGATTTCCGAAATTTACCGAGCTAACTGTGTATCACATTTGTAATGGATAAATTATGAAAATTTTAAAGACACTACTCGTTGCCATTCTCATAGGTTCTTTAGCCAGCACTCCCCTCTCTGCGGCGTGGACGGACTTTATACCAATACCTTCCATGACAACTGTCGCTACAACGGCGTTCAAGACTACGGCAGCTGCTGCTAGTTTCACAAAAACGCATCCCCGGTTGGCACCAGTTCTGTTCGTTGCAGGGACAACAGGTACTGCGATTTATGGATATCTTTTGGTGACTCGGATTGTTAAAACAACGGTTACGACATTTATCCCCTTAGCTGCGATCCCGCTTTTGAATCAGCGCGCTGCGCGAGATGCGGTTACAACTGATAACGCTGGTATGTTCGACTACGCGCTTTCGATGAGTATGCTGATGAAGAATGTTCCATTCCTCGATCGCGTGCCTTATGTGGGAAAAAATCTCGGTCTAGATCTTCCTGGTGACGCGTTACATAGCGCTATTAGAGAACAACGTTTTGGTGTCGCGGATGTGATGATTCAGCGTTGTGGTGAGGCAAATATCGACATCAACAGATATATTGGCAACCAGACACCTTTATCCGCATCGTTAGCGACGCAATATGCGGATGAAACGTCGCAATTGCTGATTCAACAAAGAGCTGACTTAGCCCTAGCAGGGCGCGTAGGCAAACAATCAGCATTTCAAGATGTGGTTGCGACAGGAAAACGTCAACTGATTCAATCTGCGCTTGCAAGACCAGATTATTTGCAGTTTGTTGATACAATAAACGACGTTCATGCAAACACGTTGGCTCACCTTTGCGCGGTAAGTCGGGGATTGAGAGCCTTGGTTGTTCAAACCGGCCATCTGCCCACGCGCGACTCCTTTGGCCGAACCAATGCGGCTGGTCGCCTTCCTCTTGATATTATCACGGTGTCATTTACCGATCTAACTGCGTCCGGTGCAGAAGTTGCAGATGTTGTAAGAGCAACTCCAACAGCAGCCTTCGCCAGCACTAACCGCAATGACCTATTTGGCAGCGCTCTGCAGGATAATGACATGCGGGCTGCTGGTATTCCACGATTGCTATTTGATAATGGCGCGGTGAAAACGGCTTTCGCGGATCGTCGCGGACGCACCCCTCTTAGTCACACTGTCGCCAGCACAGATGCAAAGCTTGCCGAAGATATGGCAACCGCGACTGATGCGTCAATGATAAACAATATCGACATTGCCACTGCAGAACTTCACAATCTTAAAACAGCTGCTCAGATTTTGATGGCGAAACGAGTATCACTAACGGGCAAGCGCCAAACGATGGCGGATGTCTATAGCAGCCCCTACGATGACAGTAGATCCCTTTTGCGCCTCATGGCTCAGAACGACTATCCATTCGATGAAGCCAATTTTAGAGGGGTCTTTGCATTTCTTAAAAGCCATTTCGGAAGCGCACGTAACTTCTTAGTGGAAGAGCAGCTTCTTGACGTTGCTTTGAGAGCAGGCAATGTGGATGCAGCCAACCTAATTTGGAAGTTGATGAAGGATGAGGGTCTTGGCAATCAGGGACGCATCTTGGCAGACGCACGTGTCCTTCCAATGATCGCATACTATAACCCCTCAGCGATAGGCCCGGTGTTACAGGACTTAAAAAGAGATGCCCCAAGAATGTTAACCCGCATGGTGGAAGACTCAGTAGAAGCTGGTTTCATTGGTAAGGTGTCAGACAGTACACCCCTGCTACCAGGACCTCTTGCCATGGCTGCGCTTCCAGCACCGGATGCGCCTGCCTCTGCTGATGTCAGCATGATTCCGGTCTCATCTGCTAGCCAACTCCTTGTCATAGGAAGTGATCGCTATCAATTGGTTCCAGCAAAGGTTCGCGAATTTGTCCGAGATGAAAAATACAATGCCGCTCAAATGGCGGAATTGCATGAAGCAAGAAAAGAACGATTTGAAAAAAAGGCCTATCACCAAGACATAAAAACTCAAGAAGAAGATAGAAGTGGAGTGCCCGATACAATCGTCCTACGCAACATCGAGCGTCGCCCGCACGTCCCCGTTCCCCTCATCAAAAAACTCGCAGCCTACAACGGCTATCTCGGAACAAACGCCATCAAACACCGAGGCGCCCTCAACTACTTCATGATTGTGAGGGGCATCAAAGCTCCAGAAGCCATGGAGGACAATTTCAAATCCAGCTGGCAAAATGAACTCGCCTGGGCCATTGCACACTCCATGGCATCTCTTTCGATGGCCTATGGCACCAATCCAAACCCCGGCGCAGGCGTGTTCGCACGTAGCAACGTCGGAAATGCAGCGATGAATACGGCTGTATATGGCATCAATCGGCTTTGGACCGGTCCGGGTTATATTGCCCAAAACCAAGTCCCTGTTGATCCAGACTCCCAAGGTGTCCGCGACTTCACGTCGCGCTATGGCTTAAACATCGCAACTGACATGGCATTTACGTCAGCAGAAAGTTATATGATTGCCAGAATTACCCAAGCAAGCTTTGGTCTTCCTGGCGTTATCGTGCCCGCTGTGATGACGCTCGGAACAGATCTGTTGGTTTATTACCACGTGTATACTTACGATCCAGATCACGAAGTCCGAAGCTCCGCGATGAGTGAAGCGATGCCACATGCTGTTGCAGGCACGGCGTTTTTTTTATATCTCGCGATGCTAACAACCACCTATAGAGGAACATCGGGCTGGTTAACTACGGGGTACCATGCGATTCAGGCTTTGGTTTCGGCAATCGTTCTGTATTCATGGACGCATCAGATCTCTTCGCTGATTGGAGAAACGACTAAGAAGGCGTTCACCTGGCGATAGATCATTGAATTATATAGCTTGTCCTCCCCACCGGAGGACAAGCTAACCCCGGTAGACGACCGCCATTGAAGCACGTATACGCCTAGGTTCACATGAAGGCGGTAACACAACAACCAATCGACTTGCTCGCGCTCACTTTAGATGAGCTCAAAGCGTTCGTGTGCGAATTAGGCGAAAAGCCTTATCGCGCGTTGCAGTTATTTCAAGCTTTTCACGGCCAGGGCAAAACCCATCTCGATCAAGTCTCCAACATATCACGCGAATTCCGCGCATGCCTAAGCGAAGCAGGCCTCATGCCTGGCTTAGAAATCGATGCTGTACATAAAAGCAGCGATGGAACACGCAAGTATCAATTCAAAACCCACGACGGTCACACCATTGAAAGCGTGTATATTCCCAACGCCTCGGCCGAAGGACGCAACACCATTTGTATCTCTAGCCAAGTTGGCTGCGCCATGGGATGCACGTTTTGCGCGACCGCTGCAATGAATCTCACGCGGCATCTGACCGCGTCAGAGATTGTCAGCCAGATTTATTTAGTCCAACACGACTTGCGTCAAGAAATAGCCAGCGATTCTCGCCTACTGCACAACATCGTTTATATGGGCATGGGTGAACCGCTGCACAATTATGACAATGTCGTGCGCTCGATCAAGTTGCTGACCGCCGAGCATGGGCAACAATTTTCTTCGCGACGCATTACAGTCTCGACCTCGGGTGTGGTGAAAAACATCGTACGCCTCGGCAACGATACCGACGTGCATATCGCCATCAGCTTGAACGCAACGACAAACGACGTGCGTAACGACATTATGCCAGTGAACCAGAAATGGGACATCGCAGCTTTGCTCGAGGCTTGTAAGGCGTTTCCGATGGAAGCACGTCGTCGAATTACCTTCGAGTACGTACTGCTCGCCGGCATCAATGACTCCGATGATGATGCAAAGCGACTCGTCAAATTGCTCCGGGATTTTCGGTGCAAAGTTAATTTGATTCCCTTTAACGCACATCCTCTATCGCCGTTCAAGCGACCGGAGCAAGATCGGGTGTTGGCGTTTCAAGGGATATTGCAAGATCGTCATATGAGTGCGTTTATTCGCACAACCCGGGGCGATGACGTCGATGCCGCCTGTGGCATGCTCGGGGCAAAGAAGTTAGCGGATGCCCGTGGTAGCCTGCCAATTATAATGGGGTGACAACTTGAACCGCATCACCAGAGCAGCTTTGCTCTCGATGGTCACAATTCTGCTCGCGTGCGGGTGCACTGCGCATTTGCCGGTTAAGCAGACCCTGCTCGAGAACGACACGCAGCTCAAAACAAAATCGGGCGCGACTTTCACTGCTCCGAAGGGATGGTTCGTCACGTCGAGTAAAGAGTTTATTGTGCTCGAAGATCCAGACCGTCAACTGCTGATGGTTCTTCTCGAGAATCACGAGCCCAACGCCGCACAGGCAATTGAATCGGGATGGGAGCATTATCGTCCGGAATTTGCTCGAGTGGTCAAGCAATCTATTCAGATTCCGCCCCAAGATGGCTTGGATGAAGTGACGCAAGTTTCTTATGAGACCACCACACAAGAGGAGCGCATCATTTTGGGCGTGGGGTTGAGGAAGAACAAGACATGGTATGTGGTGCTCCTCGATAGCACGCGGGCGGCTCTCGACAGACGCAATGCGCAGGTCATGACGGCACTTACCAGTCTCAAAGTGCCTGGCGCTGAACCAGAATCTTTCGCAGGCAAAAAAGCACATCCGCTCGATGCGAAGAAACTAAAAGCGTTCGCGGCATTTGTAGAAGATGCGCGTCAGCAAAGCAAGGTTCCGGGTGCAGCTATAGCGATCGTGCAGGGCGACAAAATTATATTCGAGCGAGGATTTGGCGTTACACCAGCATCCTTGTTCATGATTGGCTCGACGACAAAATCGCTCACCACCTTGATGATGGCAAAGCTCATCGATGAAGGTAAATTCACTTGGGACACGCCAGTGACTCGCATTTCACCGACCTTTGCTTTGGGCGATGAAGCTGCCACCAAAAAATTAGAGATGAAGTACACGATGTGTGCGTGCACAGGATTACCCAGACAAGACATGGATCTGCTCTTCCACTATTCTAAAGAAACACCTGAGACACGCGTCAAAGAAATGGGCGCCATGAAACCGACGACGGGGTTTGGCGAGACTTTTCAATATAGCAATGGCTTGGTATCTGCTGGTGGATACATCGCCGCCTTGGCTGCTGGCAGTGAGAAAGACCTGGGGCTGGCTTACGATGCTGCGATGCAATCACGTGTGTTCGATCCCATTGGTATGAAATCTACCACGTTCGATTTTAACGTCGTTGCGCAAAAAGAACACGCGCTCCCGCATGGAGCAGACTTAAACCTCAATTACATCCCCATGCGCATCGAGGATGAACAATGGGTCACATCCATTCGCCCTGCGGGAGGAGCATGGTCGAACGTGCAAGATATGGCACGCTATATCATGTTTGAACTCACCAAGGGCACGACCGGAAGTGCTGCAAAACGACGTGAATCGCAAGTCAAGATTTCTGACAAGGTGAGCTATGGCCTGGGCCTCATGATGGCCGATGACCACGGCGTGCAAGTGATGGGTCACGATGGCAATACCATGGGATTTTCGTCGGGCATGTTCTTTATGCCCGAGCAACAAGTCGGTGCTGTTATTTTAACAAATGCACAGGGAGCAGGCGCTTTCACCGGCGCTGTGCGACGGCGACTCATGGAGCTTTTGTTTGATGGCAAGGCAGAAGCGCAAGAAACGCTCACAACCAATCTGAATCTATGGAAAGAGATTTCAAAAAAGGGGCTCGAGAATGTCTCTTTTTCGCCCGATCGCAATTGGCTGAGCAAAATAGCGGGGACATACGCCAACAAGAGTCTCGGCACAGTGACGATTCGGCTCAGCGGCGAAAAAGCAATTCTCGATGCAAGTGAGTGGAAAAGCCCCGTCGCACAAAAAACCGAAAAAGATGGCGTGCGCAAATTGATTTTGACGAACTCCCCTGTTGCTGGGCTTGAGTTTATCCCCGAAGAACACGCCGGTAAAACCACACTCAAGCTCGAGACAGCACAACAGAAGTATGTCTTCGAACCAATAAAGCTCTAAATGGAATTTAAGATTATGAAAAGAAGGTTTGCGTTTATACTCATGTTTTTAACGGTACTTCCCGTCAAAGCTGAAGAGTTTGACTATTACATTTGCGGAAATTGGATTGCGCAGCAGAGATTGTTGTGGGACTCAGATAACGAGCACGTTCAAAGGGTTTTTGATTCCGTCGGGACGGCCAACGAAGCAACTGAGTTGAATCGCTTGACGACGACAATCACTGACGCGCGTACTTGGATCGATCGTATAAATAGGAGACTCCAAGCTGAGCATACAAGGTATGCAGATATGATGGCGCTTGCCCCATACACTCGTCTTTTTAGCCCCACAGACCGAAGTCTTGACGCTTGGGGCCGACTGAATCGACGCGATCAGCCCATTGAATTGGGTCGAAGCCGAACATACGGTCAGGTTCGCTTAGCTTTTTTTGAGCGTTTAAGGGAATTCGCTGTCCACGAGGGCCTTGTGACAGAAATGCCGAACGGGGTGTCCTACGGAATGCCTTTCAGTGAGTTTGTGCTTTCCGATCGTCGTCGTTTTATTGATCCTTCCCGTGATACGCAACGTCTCGACCCTAAAAACTACTCGGTGAATCGTCGCGGGCAGATCGTCATCAGCACTCTCCAAGGTTTTATTCAACTCTTGTCTCTTCACTTTCAGGTTCCCATTGGATGGTATGACGATGCTTTCCAAGGGTACGTTTCTCGGCATGATTTTCACCAGTTTATGGAACTATTTGGAGCGGTCCATCATGAAGTTGCGGCATTTGACCGACAGACATCAGACCTAAGATCGGTCATTCGGCCTGCGGCAGAATCACTTGTGGAGCGACTAGAGCAGCTCCAGAACGATGTTATTCTTCAGCAATACGTACGCCGACAAACACCAACAGCGGCGTCTCCGTTTGCGCCTCCCCTTGTTTATGCTGCAACTCGCTCCGCATCTGCATTGGCGAGACGTTCTCTGGATATACGGTCCGTGCATATGCTGGGATCCCCAACCGCTTCATCCGAACATAGCTATCCAAATATCCCTTCTGTTGTGGGCAGGACACCAACATACGTGGCTGCAAGCACGCCACCGGCGCCTGTCAGGTCAATCAGTCAATCTCCTCTGTCCACTTCATCAGCCGGAGGAACACCAACGGCACCCTCTCCCACGGTTGCCAGTTCAAATTCACTCGGTGCAAGCCCGACAAGCCCCGCTTTCGCACGTAGACAATCCCTTCCATCTATAGACGAACACTCGAGGGCGCAAGCTGGAACCGCTGTGCGTCCTCGGCCCCGTGCTACTACTGCTACGCTTCCACCGGTTGCGCGACGACAGAGTCGTCCCCAAGGTCGACCTTCGTCGAGCAACGCCGATCCGTGCATTCGTTGCGTTCAGCAGAACCGATAAAGCGCTAAATGGAAGGCGATGCAAAATCAAGATAGGCATCAATGCGTATTGTCATTGGCTCTGCTGCTGGTGCAGTCGCATTGATCGGCGGTGCAACTTGAGGTGGGGTCAGTGCGGCATCAATCCGATTAAAGATGTGCTGTGCCAAAAATCGATTGTTTCGCATTGCAATCAATTCTGCGATCAGCTCATTGAGGTCAACATCCAAACGATTGCGCATACCTTCCAGAGCTATGATTTCGACATCTAGCCTATCTATGATTGCCCCGATGCGTATGTTCTCATCGAGGGCAATCTGTAAAAAAGCTAATCCTTCATCACTGTTCCATAAATAGTCCGACCCTTGGAAGATGTGCTCTTGGCTCCACTCATCAAGCACTGAAAGCCAAGCAGCCTCTAGCTGGACGCCGCTGCTCACTGCATGCGCGTCATATGCAGTATGCGCGGAAAACAGAATGGCGCAGCAAATCATCCGGACTTTAATATTCATGGTTTGCCCCAATTAACTTTAGTAGCTACTTACAAGCAAGTATCGGGTTCCATCTGCAGCGGTAAGTGACTGGTCATCGTGGGATAGGGTATAGTGACTCACGAGTCTTCTTCCCAAATGCGTTCTGCAGGCAGTTGTCACCGCTGTACTCTCGCCTCCTACAATCGTGCTATATGAGCAAGCTAAAGGCGGATTACCACCCAGTGTGCTGCTGTTGTCGGTCATCCACCCATTCTCCTTAAATTCCAAGCAGATGCTTATACCAGCAGTAGATCCCGGTGGGGCATTAATGGGGCGTGCCCGCTGGGCTCTACAATAAGTGCTTCCAGCCAATTCACGGCCTCCAGCGACAAGCGTTGCA